>Ga0206805_1041_pt1 | contig 28382 bp, 28 predicted proteins | sample Alteio_BWOrgCont_59_FD_152890 | JGI IMG/M metagenome (GOLD analysis project Ga0206805, IMG submission 152890) | Enriched cells from forest soil in Barre Woods Harvard Forest LTER site, Petersham, Massachusetts, United States -... | ecosystem: Environmental > Terrestrial > Soil > Temperate forest >... | reverse complement strand
CTCGTCGACTAAACACGGGTAGTAAAAATCCAATTAATAAATCTTGTAATACACTGAGATAACCTTCAATTAAACTACGTGGCAATTGGCACTCGCGCGCAATATTAGCGACATTCACTATACTTGCGTGAGAAAAGCTCATCACTTCTAAGAACTTAGCAAATGAACCGATATTCCTCACTAATCCTTCTGTTTTTACTTCCTCTTCTAAATACAATGCAATATAAGCTTTCAACGTTTTTTCTACCGTCTGACTATTTACAATCAACGGCACCAAACCATAGGTCAAGGCCTGTTTTAGTGAAAATTGCTCACCTAATTCAGCAGCCATAAAAGGATGCAAATGATGTACTATCGCTCTACCAGCTAATAAATCCACTCCGCTACGTTTTAATTTACGTGCGCTCGACCCAGTTAAAATAAATTGCCAATCTTTATGTTCTTCCATCAAACTATGTACTAAACTTAACAATAACGGCGCTTTTTGAATTTCATCAAGAATAATCACTTTTTTATTACTGGCTCTAATGAGTTCTACTAGCCGCGCAGGAGCACTCTGCAAACTCATTAATACTTCTGGGATAAGCAAGTTAATGGATAAAGCTTGTGGGTAGTTAGCTTTTAGCCAAGTAGATTTTCCTGTTCCCCTTGGACCAAAAAGAAAATAAGATCCTTTCGTAGGCTTTAAAAACCTGTTTATAATTACAGTCATAGTTTGATAAATTTTAATATGATATATGAATTTTAACCGAAAAAATTCATATTTCAAGTGAATTTTTGAGTTTTTTTATCTCTTTTCCTCGATCGGTCGATTTAAGTAAATCAGAAAACCTTAAGAAAACGCCTTTCATACCTGTTTAACGCCCTAGTTTTATGTCTCTTTTCAAACAGTAGAACACATGGCACAATGTATCTGTATCAAGCTAATCAAAAATCCAAAAAACCAACACAAGGATTCATTATGTTTGCACGCAAATTATTTAACATTTGTGGCTTATTTATGCTGGCCGCTTGGCTGCTACCTACACCAAGTTATGCAGCACCAGCCAATGCCAGTTTGGCGCCCATGTTGAAAAATGTAATGCCTAGCGTAGTTAATTTGCGCATTGTTTACCCGCCGCAACCCGTGGCTTCGCATAAAGAAAATGTTCCCATTATTGTGCCGGAGCAAAATGAAAGCGTTGGCTCTGGTGTTATTATTGATAGTGAAAAGGGTTATATCATCACCAACAATCATGTGGTGAATAATGCCAAAGAAATTATCGTTACCTTGAACGATGGTCAAACTTTTAAAGCAAAAACAGTCGGTGTAGATCCTGAATCCGACGTTGCCGTTATTCAAATCGATGCACCTAATTTAAAAGCTATCACCTTAGGCGATTCAGATGAATTAGCCGTCGGCGATTTTGTCGTCGCCATTGGCAATCCATTTGGTTTAGAACATACCGTCACTTCCGGCATTGTCAGCGCCTTGGGCCGCGCTAATTTAGGCATTGAAGGTTACGAAAATTTTATTCAAACGGATGCTTCTATCAACCCCGGTAATTCCGGCGGTGCATTGGTCGATACTCAAGGCCGTTTAGTAGGCATTAATACAGCGATCTTAACGCCCGCACAAACACCGGCTAATATTGGTATTGGATTAGCCATTCCAATTAATATGGCACATAGCATTATGTTGCAATTAGTTCAGTTTGGTGAAGTACGACGTGGATTGCTCGGCATTATTGCGCAACCCCTGACTCCTGAAATGGCGCATTATTTTAATCTTTCTTCTATCGATGGCGCACTGATTGGTTATGTTGCACCCGATTCGTTAGCCGAAGAAGTGGGCTTGCGTCCTGGCGATGTGGTGTTAAGCGTGAATGGTAAAAAAATTGAAGACTCTTTACAGCTGCGCAACACGTTTGGCTTAATTCCTGTCGATGAAAAACTCAGCATGATCATTATGCGTAATCAGCGTCAACAAAATTTAGAATTTGTTATGCTCTCACCCGAAAAACTGACTACTAAATGGCAAGCAATATCGCCTTTATTTGCTGGTCTGCAGTTAGGCGAATTCAAAGAAGATTTGTTAGGCCACGGCGAGGTGCAAGGTTTACAAATTTATGCATTAACGCCCGATAGCCCTGCTGCCAGCGCGCAACTAATACCTGGCGATATTATCATCAGTGTGAATCAGCAGCCTGTCACTGACATTATCAGCTTAAAAGATGCCATTAAAAACAGCGACGCAGAAAAACCTTTGCTGTTGCATGTGGTACGTGGTAAGGGCGCATTGTTCGCCTTATTACGCTAAATCTTCTGCACGTTTTATATATTTGAGGTAAATTATGGCTGCTTTTTTCAATGCGGCGCGGCATTCAACGACGTTGATTATGTGGGTTTTAGTGGTTGTGGTAACTACGGGCGCGATTGAAACGGATATTTTTGTGCCGAGCTTTCCCGTCATCAAAGATTATTTTGCGACGAGTGAAAGTTGGGTGCAGATGATCGTAGGCATCAATTTCCTGGGTTTATGCATTTCCAGCCTGGCTTATGGGCCTCTGTCCGATACTTACGGGCGGCGCAATACCATGCTTGTCGGCAATATTTTATTTTTGGTAGCCAGCATAGGCTGCATTACGGCTACCTCTATTGAAACTTTATTAGTATGGCGCTTTATCCAGGGATTAGGTACTAGCGTAGTCTTCGTGGTGCCAGGCGCTATTATTTACGATATTTACACCAAAGAAGAAGCTGCCAAAGCTTTAGGTTGGTTTGGCGCTTTAATCACCTTCACGATGGCATGTGCGCCAGTGCTTGGCGCTTATATCAGCGAAACTTTAGGTTGGCAAGCGAATTTCATATTGGTCGGTGGTCTTTCGGTGATTAGTTTTTTGTTGATTTTATTTTTAATTCCAGAAACCTTGCCTATGGAGCAGCGCATGTCATTGCATTACAAAAAAGTGATGCAAAATTACTTTAGCGTGTTAACGTCGCGCACTTCTTTTTGGTACATGATTATTATTTGCTGTTTATTTGCCGGTGAATTAATTTATATTACCAACCTGTCCTTAATTTTCATTGATAATTTGCAGGTGGATGAACGTCTGTATAGTTATTATCAAGGCGCTATTTTGCTGACTTTTGCCATCTTTAGTTATTTATCCGGCCGTTTTATTTATCGGTTTGGGTTGACGTTTATCCGTAATTTAGGCTTTGGTTTGACGGCATTCGGCGGTTTTGCTTTATTGGCAGTGGCCTTATTAGCACCTACCAATCCGCTGTTAATCACTATCGCCATGTGCATTTACAGTTTGGGTTTTGCTTTATGCTGCGGTATTTTATTCGGTGACTTTATGCACCTTTTTCCGGAAATCAAAGGCGCCGCCGCCGCATTCGTCTCTTTCATCCGCCTATTATTTATATCCGTGATGATCGCCATCGCCGGCAATTTATACGATGGCACCATCATTCCCGTCGCCTGGATGATCGCCATCTTCTGCATGTTATTGATCATCGGCTGGATATCGCTCCCAAAATCAACCCCTGAAAAAGGAGTAATTAACTAGCGAAAAATTGGCGGGCAGTTAGGACATCTTGATGGATCTGGGCAATTAACTGTTCAGGGGTGGTGAAACGTTGTTCGTCGCGTAGTTTGCGTAAGAATTCTATGTGTAAACGCTGGCCGTATAAATCGCCGTCGAAATCCAACAGGAGAACTTCTAAAACAGTTTGCGTGCCATCCACCGTGGGACGCGTGCCTATATTGGCGACAGCCGGATGCCGGTGCAATTGATGATTGCTGACTAAAACGGTAAATACACCGTGAATAGGCAAGCCTCTGGCAGGAACACGAATGTTAGCGGTGGGAAACCCCCATTGTTTGCCGCGCCCGGCACCACGCCGCACTTTGCCGCTGACAAAATACGGATGGCCGAGCCTATGCACGGCTTTGGTTAAATCGCCTTGCGCTAATACGTCACGGATCGTTGTGCTGCTAATGCGTTGATCACCCTCTTGAACCGTGTGCATCGCGGTGGCAGTAAAACCTAATGCCTGACCCATTGTTTGCAACAAAAAAAAATCGCCTTGGCGTTGTTTGCCGAAACGAAAATCATCCCCAATTAATATATATTTCATGCGCAATTTTTCAACCAAAATAAGACGCACAAAATCTTCTGCCGTGTAATTAGCTAAAACCTGATTGAAACGCAGGCATAATACATAATCAATCGGTTGCTGTTTTAATAGCTGCAACTTATCCTGCAAGGAAGTTAGGCGCACCGGCGCTTGTGCCGGCGACAAAAATTCGCGCGGCTGCGGTTCAAAAATCACGACCACGACAGGCAAATTTAATTTTTTGGCATCTGCGGCTAATTTTTGCAATAAAGCCGCATGACCGCGATGCACACCATCAAAATTGCCGATAGTGACGGCGCACCCATGAGGAAAAACCGGAATATGGCGCAATAATCGCATGCCTTACGCTCCTATTGCCCGTGGTTTTAATAACGATTTTAGTGGCAACCCGCAAAGATGCAAAGCCGCAAAATAAATCACTACCGCGCTTACTACTAAACCGAGCAAATACAGTAACCGCTCCCACCAAACCGCGGATAACCAATAAGCAATATCGCCGGTCACCCCGATTAAAAACGCGGTCATTAGCGTTAATGCCACGAGCATTTGCCCCGCAAATTTCAACCAACCGGATAACGGCGCATAATGACCTGCACGCCATAACATAAATAATAACGCCGCGGCATTAAATAAAGCAGACAGCGCGGTAGCCAGCGCCAGACCCACATGCGCTAAAGTGGGCATGAGCAATAAATTTAAACCGATATTCACTACAATAGTAATAATGGCAATGCGCACGGGTGTGCGTACGTTTTGTTTAGCATAAAATGCCCCGGCTAAAATTTTTACTAACATAAACGCCCATACGCCTAATGCCAAGGCTTCTAATGCCGGGATTACTTTATGCACATCGGTTGCAGTGAAAGCACCATAGTGAAACAAGGTTGCAATCAATGGGCCCGCTAATAAACCCAGGCCGACGGTGGCCGGCAAACCAATGACACAAATGCTGCGCAAACCCCAATCTAACGTGGAAGAATATTCTTGCGTGGTTTTAGCACTGTGTTCACGGGATAACTGCGGCAAAATAGCGGTGGCTAATGCTACACCAAAAATGCCTAAAGGAAATTCCATTAAACGCTCAGCAAAATACAACCACGATAAACTGCCGGTGGGTAAAAAAGAAGCAAATACAGTGCCCAATAATAAATTAATTTGCGCAACCGATGCGCCAAAAATAACCGGCACCATTAAAGTTAACAAGCGTTTAACACCTGGATCACCAAACCCCCAACGAAAACGCGGAACCAATCGCATGCGCCATAAAAAAGGCAATTGAAAAAGCAATTGCACTATCCCTGCAATCAATACACTCCACGCTAAAGCCATAATGGGTTCAGCAAAAAAAGGCGCCGCGTAGAGAGCGCCTATTATCATCACAATATTCAACCACACCGGCGTTAAGCCAGGGATGGCAAATTTTCCATACGTATTAAGAATGCTGCCCGCCAAAGCCGTAAGTGAGATAAACAATAAATAAGGAAAGGTAATGCGTAACATGCCCACGGCTAAATCCCAGCGCGTGCTGCCTGTTTCAAAACCGGGTGCAAATAAATAAATCAGCAACGGTGCGCCAATAACCCCGGCTAAGGTAACCCAAAATAAAACGAAAGCCAAAGAGCCGGCGACTTTGTCGATAAAGAGCTTAGTTTCTTCGGGGCTACGTTCACTTTGATGTTCAGCCAGCAAAGGCACAAATGCCTGGGCAAAAGCGCCCTCAGCAAATAACCGACGCATAAAATTGGGGATTTTAAACGCCACTAGGAAAGCATCGTAATAAGCGCCGGCACCAAAGACGGTGGCTACCACCATATCCCGCCAAAACCCAAATAGGCGTGAAATAAAAGTGGTGCCCGCAAACGCGCCGGCGAATTTAGCTAGTTTATTACGCTGTTCCATGCGGAAGCTTACAGTTTATTAAAAGCATAACCATACCATGTTCACTTAGCCTAGACAATAAACGATTGATTATTATATAATAACCCTAATGAGTCCTATCCACAGGAGAGGACCAATAACATGCAATGGCTATACCTGCTTATTGCCATCGTTGGCGAAGTCGTTGGCACCAGCACACTAAAAGCAACAGAAGGCTTTACACGCCCGCTACCTTCACTCATCGTGATCATTGTCTACGCCATTGCTTTTTATTTTTTATCGTTACCCTTACGGACTATTCCAGTGGGTATCGCTTATGCCCTGTGGGGCGGCATTGGTATCGTGCTGATCACTTTTACTGGCTGGATATTTTATAAACAACCATTAGATCTTGCTGCCATTATTGGTATTGGATGTATTCTTCTTGGTGTCATCGTTATAAATCTCTTTTCCAAAACAATTCCTCATTAGTTTTTGCAGCTACCTGTTGGCCCATTCGCAGAAGTCTGTCAAGTGGCGTATACTATAAAAAAGAAAAGATGAGGGGTTATGAGGTTTGCGCTAGACCCAGCAGGGGCGAAATATCTTGTTAAGCGTTATACAACTGAATATATTACCGTTAACGAAACAAACTATACGCACAGCGTGGTGATTAGTCCTAATAGCCTGATCGAAGACTGGCCGCCACAAACATTGGCAGAGTTGAAGCTCACGGATTTTGCGCCTATTTTAGCTTTAAAGCCCGACATCTTTATTTTAGGCGTAGGCGAAAAACATCAGTTTCCTGATCCTCGCCTATTGCAAACATTCTACAAAAATCATATCGGCGTAGAAGTAATGACTACCTCCGCTGCCTGCCGCACATTTAACGTTTTAGCCAGCGAGGGACGAGCCGTAGTAGCCGCTTTATTGCGAGGGTAACAGCATGCAAAATTTAGAGTGGATCATCGGCATTGCTTTAACACTGGCGCTCGGGTATCTGTTGGCACGTTGGTTATGGCAACGCCGTCAATTAAAATCAGATTTACTAGCAATTACCCAACAGCAGAAAATTTACGAAAAATACCCGAAGTTGCCGCAAGATGAAGTAAAACAAGGCGAAGTAACGCTGACGAAAAATCTTGACACTGAAAAAATTCAACCTAACTTACAATTAGTGCTCCAGTTATTAAGCCAATATAAAAATAATCCTTCCGCCGAACTCTTAGAAGCGCTCCGCCACGCACTAAGCAAACACAACGAAGCAGGCGAGAATGCCTTGCATGAATATTTACATCAAGAACATGTGGAGATCGAATCTATAGAAGAGATGATGGAAATCAATCACGAGTTGCTCACTGAAACCGACCATGAAGGCAACCATGCATTGCATTTAGCTGAACATCATGGTCATCACGAAGCCGCCGAATGGATGGTTGAGCATGAACGTTTTGAATCAGAACATGAACGCCATCATTTTTTATCGCACCATAATCACGCCGGACACACCGCCTTACATGATGCCGCCCATTTATGGCATTATCATTCACCCCATGATCATTTCTTTCATATGGTGGAAGAACATCCGACGGGTTCGTTGATGTGGAAAGATAATGAAGGAAAAACAGTTTACGAATATTTTTTTGAACACCCGCATGCGGATCGACACGGCTTGCTGGAAGCATTAGAACATAAAGGCGTGATTCATAAACACGGCGAACATTATGAATTATCGCATGAAGCAGAAGAACACGTACGCACCGCTCATCACAGCAAAAACCTCACCCAATTAGGCGAATTATTAGTAAGAGACTACTCGCCGATTCATCACCAACCCCAAAGCGATTTACCCAGTGAAGTTTCTCAAGTAAAAAACGAACCAAAACATGAAGGTCATCGACATCTTAAACACCGACCACATTAAAAACTTAACCTAATTCGGCGGTTAATAATTCACGGGCGGAAGGGCGAATCAAGCGCAGAGCGCCTAATAAACCCATAGTGATGTAAATCACGGCAGAGAGCAGCAAAGTATATAAAGAAAGCGTCCAATCCAGTTCATAGGTAAAATTGAACACGTAACCGGCGAGCCACCACCAGGCGGCATTGATCAGGATAATAGCAATTAAACCACTGAGAATGGCGAGCACAATATATTCAACTAAAATCGCGAGAATTAACTGCATAGAACTTGCACCCAGGCTGCGTAAAATCGCATTCGTTAAATAACGTTGTTGGAAACTGGTATAAAAAATGGTGATTAATACCACCATAGCGGCGGCTAAACTAAATAACAATGTCATTTCGATGGCATTGCTGGCGCTACCTAACAAGCTTTGTGCATTTTTTATCAGTGTGCCAATATCAATTAGCGACACATTGGGAAATTCCGTATGCAATATATGGCGCAAATTTGTATTGGCACTGGGTAAATAAAAACTAGCAATATAAGTGTGCGGGAAATTATCGAGCACGCCTGGCGTAAAAATCACAAAGAAATTAGGCTGGAAACTGCCCCACTCTACCTCACGTAAACTAGTGACTGGCAGCGTTATTTTTTCTGCGCCAATCATAAATGTCAAACGATCATTTAATTGCACGCCAAGATCTTCGGCTACTTTTTGATCCATTGAAATGGAGTGATTGAGATCGTGAGGATCAAACCATTTGCCGGCAGTAACCCTATTATCCAGCGGCAATTGGCCAGTCCAGGTTAGCTGCAATGCACGACGTAAAGCATTCGGCACATTGTCCGGCGCATAATCCGCCAGATTAAACGGTTTATCATTACGCGCATACAACCGTCCCGCCACAATGGGGTAAAAAACCGGTACGTGCAAATGATAATCGGTGAGCAATTGACTCATGGGCTCGATTTGGCTTGGCAATATATTGATTAAAAATTGATTGGGGGTGTTTTCCGGCAACTGCGTTTGCCATTCATCGAGCAAATTGGCACGTAAACTTTGCAATAAAACTAATAAAGTTAGCACTAAGGTAGTAGCAATAACTTGTAAACTGGCATTGCCTAACTGGGAACGCAAGCTTAACAAATGCACATAGACATAGGTTTTTTTACTGCGTCCGGCCATATTAATAATATTTTTGATAACAAAATAAAGCAGCGGCAATAATACGACGCTTCCCGCTAGAATAATGCCAATCAGTTGCAATGACAACCACAAATTTTGTGTTTGCCAGATTAACAACCCCATTAAACTCACCACCGCTACGCCATAAGAAATATAAATATTCGGTGATGGCGGGCTTAGCTCTTTACGTAATAAACGTAACGGCGTTACTTCACGCAACCGTAACAAGGCTGGCAAAGCAAAAGCCAGCATAATTAAGACACCTTGTAGCCCGCTGATGCTCAACAGCCACAACTTCGGCGCCGGCAATTCGCCAACACTCACCAGCCACAATTTTAATGCGGCTAAAACCGTGTAATGCGTAAAATAACCGATTACACACCCGATTACGGCGCCCACTGTGCCAACGGCGATTAACACGGCACACTGCCAATATAAATAAGCGGTTTGATTGGCGCCTAAGCAACGAAATAAAGCGCAAATATCATATTGTTGTCGCGTATAGTGCCGAGCCACCACGGCAATGGCAATGCCTGCCAGCGCTACGGCAAATAAGGCCACTAAGCTAAAATAATTTTGCAAACGTTCAATAATCGCATTTAATTGCGGCTGGGTATCCGCTAAAGTCATGATTTGCTGACTGGAAACTAATTGCGGTTTTGCCCAGTCTAGAAATGCCTGTATGGCTTGCGGATCACCCGCTAATGAAAGTTGATAAGTCACATTGCTGCCAGGTTGTACTAACTTTGTTGCGGCTAAATCGGCTGCCGCAATTAATGCACGGGGAGAAAAATTAATAAATTGCCAACTGCGATCCGGCTCATCTTGAATGATGCCGGCAATAACAAAATTGCCTGCGCCAATTTGTATAGTATCCCCTGCTTTTGTGTTTAAATCGCTCAGCAAAATAGGGTCCAGCCACACTGTTCCTGGTGCAATAGTATATCCATGGGGATTTTTGTTTACAGGAGGTTCGGTTAACAACCCGGGATAAAGCGGGTAGTTCGCATCCACCGCTTTTAATGCGGATAGTTGCAAAGCGTCACCATAATTTACCATGGTCGGAAAGGTGATCGAGGTTGAAGTGCGCAAATTTAATTGTTGTGCTTTGGCGACCCACTCTTCGGCAATGGGATCATTGCTTTTTATAACTGCATCTGCGCCTAATGTTTCACTGGTTTGTTGCGCGACGGCTTGTTCCATCCGGCTGGTTAATAACATCACTGTACTTAAACTACCCACAGCGATTATTACTGCCAGCACTAAAAGCGGCAAACTATTGGTACGCCACTGCCGACGAATGAGTAACCATAGTAAAGAAAAATTCATTGGACAACTTGTCCTGATTGTAAATGGATTTGGTGCTGGCAGTGTTCAGCTAATTTTAAATCATGCGTTACTAATACGAGCGTGGTTTTTTCTTTGCTGTTCATTTCCCACATTAACTCTGACACCAGAGCCCCTGTGCGTTGATCTAAATTGCCGGTCGGCTCGTCAGCAAATACTAATTCAGGTTGTGCCGCAAATGCGCGGGCAATTGCTACCCGTTGCTGCTCGCCACCCGATAACTGTTTGGGATAGTGTGTCGCGCGAGCGGATAATCCTACTGCATTTAACCAATGCTTAGCCCGCTCGTGAGCTTGTTCTGCCTGACTTAAAGATAAAGGCAGCAAGACATTCTCTAATGCCGTTAAATACGGCACTAAATTAAATGCTTGCCAGACAAAACCCACACGCTTAGCTCGCAGTTTGGCACGCTGGTCTTCGCTTAGGTGGGTTAAATCTTTGCCTAATAAAACAATTCGGCCACTGGTTGGCGTATCGAGCCCCGCCATCAAGGCTAATAAAGTGGATTTCCCCGAACCCGATTCACCGACAATCGCCGCGCTGGTGCCTAATTTGACGCTTAAATTGATATCCACTAAGATGTTTAAATCGCCATGTGGAATGGTAACTTTTTTACTCACGGCGTGTACTTGTATGGCTAAATCGTTCATGGTTAAATTATTCGGCTCATTATTATTGCTTTTCACTACTATAGCATATAGCAATGAAACTATTTTAGTAGTAGGCGATAGTTTAAGCGCCGCTTACGGCATTGATCCCCAACAAGGCTGGGTCGCCCTGCTCCAGGAACGGCTCAAGCAAACTTATCCTCATTACACCGTCGTTAATTCCAGCATAGATGGTAACACCACCACTGAAGGTCTACAACGTTTACCCGAATTGCTAAAAAAATATCAACCGAGCATTGTATTGTTAGAAGAAGGCGCAAATGATGGATTGCGCGGCTTACCCATTCAAGCCATGGAAAACAACCTCGCACAAATGATTGAACTCTGTCAACAACAATCCAGTCAAGTGGTGTTATTAGGAATGCGTATTCCACCTAACTACGGCCCAAAATACACGGAACAATTTACCGCTGTTTATCCTGCCCTAAGTAAAAAATATAACACCGCTTTGGTAGATTTTTTCTTAGACGGCGTTGGTGATAATGAAGCCTTAAAACAAAACGACCGACTTCACCCCACCGCCAGCGCGCAACCGAAAATTCTCGAAAACGTTTGGCCCACCCTTAAACCCCTGCTAAAACAACAATAACATTGACTTTAAGTGGGTTAAAAGGCAAAATTCTTAGTTCACTGGAGAAGGCGCTTCTTCTCTTAAAGAACTGAATATAAAAACAGATACATAGGAGTAATATTTTGGCTAATACAGCACAAGCGCGTAAACGCGCCCGTCAAGCAGAAAAACACCGTCTACACAACGCCAGCTTAAAATCAGCGATGCGTACCACCATGAAAAATACTCGTAAAGCCATCGCTTCCGGCGATGCTAAAGCCGCTGCTGCGGCACTGGCCAAGGCGAGTAGTAAAATGGATCGGTTAGCGCGTAAAAATGTTATTCATAAAAATGCCGCCGCACGCTATAAAAGCCGACTAGCAGCAGGCGTTAAGAAAATCGCTAAGAAAAAATAATTAAAGGGGTCAAGTCTTTAGGTTTGAGGTTAGCGGCAGATGCTGCCGCTAACCTCAAACCTAAAGACTTGACCCCTTTCGATGTTCTTGTAGATAACTCGCAATTTTGTCAATCAATACCGGCACGCCTTGCCGTGTAGCCGCGGAAATCACAAACAGTGGTGCTTGCCACAACAACTCCGTTTTAATACGCTGCTGATATTCTTTTAACTGCTCTTCTGTGCATAAATCCGCTTTGTTCAGCACTAACCACCGCGGTTTATGGGCCAGTTCCTCGCTAAATGCTTGCAGTTCAGCGTATAACACGTTCACTTGCGCGATAATATCCATTTCCGCCAAGGGTGATAAATCGACTAAATGCAACAATAAGCGCGTACGCTGCAAATGTTTAAGAAACCGAATGCCAAGACCAGCGCCTTCCGCCGCACCTTCAATTAAGCCGGGAATATCCGCCATCACAAAGCTCTGACCTGGCGCATAAGCCACTACCCCTAAATTGGGATAAAGCGTGGTAAAGGGGTAATCCGCAATTTTGGGCCGTGCCGCAGAAACGGCGGCAATTAAGGTGGATTTACCGGCATTCGGCAAGCCTAATAAGCCCACATCCGCGAGCACTTGTAATTCTAAGCGTAAACTACGTTCTTCGCCGGGTTTGCCGGGCGTGAATTGGCGTGGAGAGCGATTAACACTGCTTTTAAAATGCACATTGCCAATGCCGTGTGAGCCACCTTTAGCCACTAACAGGCGCTGGCCCTTCTCCACTAAATCGCCGATTAACTCCTGGGTTTCATTGTCGTAGATTAAGGTGCCGACGGGCACAGCGATAGTAATGTCTTCGCCGGATTTGCCCGAGCATTGGCTGCCCATCCCGCCTTGGCCATTGGGGGCGCGGAATAAGCGCTTATAACGAAAATCGACTAAAGTGTTGAGCGATTCGGTGGCTTGTAAATAAATGCTACCGCCATCGCCGCCATCGCCGCCATCAGGACCACCACGGGGAATGTATTTTTCACGGCGAAAGCTAACACAGCCATTCCCGCCGTCACCCGCTACTACGCGCACTATTGCTTCATCGACAAATCGCATTTTATTCTGTTGACCCCTTCTTTTGCCTCATAAAAAACCCCGCAGGCGCGGGGTTTTGTAGAGATGCTTGCGCCTTTATTGCAAGGCTTCTTCGGGCAACTCCACGACATCCACAAAACGGCGATGAGGGGCGCCGCGCTCAGCAAACTGCACCATGCCCGGCACTTTGGCAAATAAAGTGTGGTCTGTGCCCATGCCCACATTTTTACCTGGATGGAACTGTGTGCCACGCTGGCGAATGATAATCATGCCGGCATCGACAAATTCACCGCCAAATTTCTTAACGCCGAGGCGCTTGGAATGCGAATCGCGGCCATTACGGGAACTACCACCTGCTTTTTTATGTGCCATGACTTTACCCTTACTTAATTGATTCCAGTAATTTCTACTTCAGTGAAATTCTGCCGATGGCCTGCCTGGCGATCGTAGTGTTGACGACGTTTAAATTTAATAATCTTGATTTTCTTGTGGCGACCGTGGCTTAGCACTTTAGCCGCTACTTTGGCGCCTTTAATCAAAGGAAAGCCGAGCTGAAGTTGGTCTTCTTTAGAAACTAGCAACACTTCCTCAAAAGTGACCTGCTCACCGGCATCTGCCTTTAAACTTTCAATTTTGAGTTTTTGGCCGGGGCTAACCTTATATTGTTTGCCGCCCGTTTGAATAACCGCGTACATGGGGAAAATCCTTAAATTTCAATGCCCTATTTAGGCGAACGCAAATTGTACTGCAAAATGCCCTCGAATGCAATTGCCATTTCCGCGCCCTCCTTTCTAGCTTTTCTTTAGCTATGCCTCTACAATACCAGCATTTACCGGAATGCTTGGACTAAAAATGGCCTTAACCCACCCTGTAGAACATAGCACATTCGCCGATATCGAAGCGGTGCGTCAGCTGGTGATGGCGGAGATGGCGACCATCAACGAACTATTAAAAAGCGAGCACCAATCGCAAGTTCCGTTAATCAACCAAGTTATTGAGTATATTATCGACAATGGTGGTAAGCGGTTACGCCCATTAGTTTTAATATTAATGTCTCGCGCTTTTGGTTATAAAGATACCGCCGCTCCTGTGCTGGCGACGGCGATTGAATTTATGCATACCGCCACTTTACTGCACGATGATGTGGTGGATGAATCACTTTTACGTCGCGGGAATAAAACCGCCAATGCGGTATGGAGTAATCAGTCGAGTGTGCTGGTCGGCGATTTTCTTTACTCACGTGCCTTTCAATTGATCTTGAATTTAGAAAATATTCCTGCCAAAGAAATTTTAGCTTGTTTAGCCACCGCCACCAATTTAATTACCGAAGGCGAAGTGCTGCAACTCGCTAATCGCCATAACCCGGACATTGCTATCAACGATTATCTCACTATTTTAGAATATAAAACCGGCAAGTTGTTTGCCCTCGCCGCACAAATTGGCAGCATTCTCGCCGGCACTTCTGTCTCTTTGCAACAAGCAGCCACTGAATACGGTACACGATTAGGCATTGCCTTTCAATTAATTGACGATGTGCTGGATTATCAGGCGAATCCGCAAAAAACCGGCAAAAACGTGGGAGATGATTTAATAGAAGGCAGCCCCACTCTGCCTTTAATTTACGCTATGCAATATGCGTCATCCGCAGAACGCCAGCTGATTCGTCAAGCCATCGAAACAGGCAATGCCGAAAATTTATCTGAAATCCAAAGAATTATTGCAACCTCCGGCGCAATCGCTTACACTGAAGATTGCGCTATTGAACAAGCCAAACTGGCGATTGCCGCTTTACATAAATTGCCTAATTCCAGGTATCGTGATGCACTAGCGACGTTGGCTAATTTTGCTGTCAAGCGCGATCATTAACACATACGGGGCGTAGCTCAGCCTGGTAGAGCGCTACCTTCGGGTGGTAGAAGTCGTTGGTTCGAATCCAGTCGCCCCGACCAAAACAAATTAAAAGGAATTTCTTATGTTACCCCTAAAAAACACCACACAACGTTTTGGCGTTATCACCCAACTGTTCCATTGGATAATTGCCGGTATTATTATCGTGAATTATTATTTAGTTTATCGGCGTGACTATATTCCTGAAACCAACCCGGATAATTTAGCCTATATTTTGCTACACAAAGCATTAGGCGTTACCGTTATTATTCTAGGCGTGTTATTTGTTATCTGGCGGCTTACCAACACGAAACCGCTTTTGCCCTCCAGCACGCCGCATTATGAAAAAATTTTAGCTAAAGCCACTCACCATACATTGCTAGTGCTCATTTTATTAATGCCTCTTACTGGATTGTTGTTATCGGTGTTTGGCGGCAGGCCCACCAGTGTTTTTGGCTTGTTCACGATTCCTGCTTTGGCGGAAGCGAATAAAGAATGGCAAACTATTTTTTACACGCTGCATGAATGGATTTCTTATATTATAATCGGCTTGGTGAGCCTTCATGTTCTGGGCGCTTTAAAACATCAGTTTTTTTATAAAGACAATGTATTGCGCCGCATATTGCCGGTGAAATTAAAATAATCGATGTCAGTAGCATCTAAAGTGCCTGCACAAGCGATGGCGGCGTAATAAGCCGCCGCAATCGGCACTGTGCGAATAGCAAACAACTGATTCTCAGCGGATAAACCACAGGAATCGCCGGAGAGCACTTCGAGCTCTTCAAGCGGATGCGACAAACCCCTGCCCGACGCTTTTAATACCGCTTCTTTACGTGTCCAGATAAAATAAAATAATGTTTTTTGTTCATGCGCCGGCATGGCGATTAACTGACGATATTCATGCTCAGTAAAAAAACGCTGGGCGATGCTGGGTAACACGATATCGGTTCGCTCATATTCAACATCTACGCCAATGGATTTTCCATGATTGATGCCGATTAACAGCACATTATGCGCATGCGATAAATTAAAATAAATGTTTTTTTCGCTAATCACTTGCGGCTTTCCATACGGATTATAGGTAAATTGTAAATCCTCCGCGGGCTGGTGCAAATAAAAACTCAGTAAATAACGCAAAAAACCTCGGCTAACAATGTAACGTTGTTGATCGGGTAAAAAAGCAAATTTCCCCGCTTGGCGGTGTTCTTCGGCGTTTAAGAGTGAATGTAAAAACGGAGTTTGCTCTGCCAAACTATCCAGCGGCTGGCACCAAAGCTGTGGTCTATCGTGAGAAATTATGTTTAAATAGGCTTGTTTTTCCCAAAGAGTATCCAGTTGCATTTGACCTAAACCCGGTTTGCGGCTAAGTTTATATTAATGAGGATTTTACATGGAATTACATGCGATAGGAAATTGGATAACGGAGCACCCTTTAAAATTAATGGGCCTATTCATTGCTGGCTTGCTGTTTTTCTGGTTACTAGGCAATACCATCCTCATTCTGCTATCTCCACAATTACTTTATAACACCAAAGCCAGTTACGCGGTTACACCCGACATTCTTTACGAGCAAATTTGGCTCACTGATAACAAACACCGCAAAATCGACCTGGTGTGGATTCCAAACGCTAATGCCACGCAAACTGTCTTGTATTTGCATGGCAATCACGGACGGTTAAGCCATTTTTTCCCTCAACTCCATGCAGAATATAATGTTTTAGCGCCGGCTTACCCCGGTTTCCATGAATCCACCGGTTCGCCTTCCACCAAGAGCATTTATAGCACGGCCTTATTAGCTTACGACTATTTAATGGAACAAGGCATTAATCAAGAAGATATCATTATTTTCGGCCACTCTATGGGCGGCTCACCGGCTGTTTACACCGCCGCCCAACGTCCCGCGGTCGGAAAACTCGTTTTGCTCAACACGTTTTATAATATTTTCGAGATGTGCTGGCAAGAATGGAATGTCTTCTGCACTTTCAGCCTTCCCATCCTGAATACCGCTCATTATGCCCCACAAGTGCATAACAAACTTCGTCAATACCATTTCATCAACGACGACGTGGTTCCATACAGCCAAGGTGAAAAACTCTTTACCAAATTTACCGGCACCCAAGACAAAAAATTCACCACCCTGGAAGGCGACTTAACTCATAGCGATGTGGATGTTTTGGCAGTTGTGCGCGGGGAATGATTCGAGGTCATTTTCTAGTGCCTCAACTAATGCTTGCACAAATGTAAGAACCTGATTGGGGTGGGGAAGGCGCTGAAGTATTAGGATCAGACACCGCCATTGTTTTTGTTTCATCTGTTGGGCTAGCAGAAATATTTTGATCAAGTGCAGCCATTTCCGCTGTTGGTTTTGCTTGCTGATCTCCCCTTAGAGTGCTACTGGTCGAGAACTTACTTATTGCTGCTGTTCTGCTTTTATCAGTATATAGATCATCAGGATCACTTATTGCATCGGCTTCACTAGCCTTATCCTGCTCTTTTTTCTCTTCACTACCTCCACCTCCGCCGCAAGGACCAAGATGCACTGGTTTACCACATATACACTTTAGATTGTCAAGAATGGGCATCACAACCTCCCCTCTTTTGATTAGTCATAATTTTCAATTCAAGATCATAGATTTGGCTACGCACTAATTATACCAATATGCTAGCGTATTAAATGTATATCCTTTGTAGGTGCCAAATTTTGGCGAATGTACTATATTAATATACAATTCGACTACTAATTTATTATACTAAACAGTAGAGTATTAAATGTATAATCTTTGTAGCCGTTAGATTCAAAACAGCGTTTCATCTTTAGGATTACATTATGACCCAACAGGAAAAAATACTGATAGTTGAGGACAATAAAAAACTGGCCAGTTACATTAAAACCTGTTTAGAAGAGTGTGGGTACAAAGTTAACCATATCTCGCAAGGTGATAAGGCCGTTTACTGCATCATCAGAGACCAGCCTGATCTGGTGTTGCTTGATATCATGCTGCCCGGAATGAATGGCAAACAAATTTGCCTATCCGTCAGACCAGAATACCAAGGCAAAATTATCATGTTAACCGCACTTAATGATACTGCCACCGAAGTGGATAGCTTAAATTTAGGTGCTGACAATTTATATAAGTAAGCCAATAAAAAGTGAAGTTTTAATAGCCCGAATTTCCGCAGTTTTACGTCGCCCGACGTTAAAAAATCCACGAAAAATTATAACGTATCGTCGATTAGTCATTGATACTATCAAACATGAAGTCTACCTAAATAAATCACTGTGTGATTTAAAGCCAAGCGAGTATGATTTGCTTTTACTGTTTGCCAATAACGTTGACTGCGTTCTCTCCCGAGATAACATCACACAGGCTTTATATGGGCATGAATACGATGGCGTCGATCGTGGCATTGATCTGAAAATATCATCCTTAAGAACAAAACTGGCGGATAATCCCAAAAAGCCCCATCGAATAAAAACGATACACGGGAAAGGTTATACCTTACTGTCGAGCGCGTGGGAGTAAATATGAATATCTATATAAAAAGTTTGTGTGCATTTGTTATTTGCTTTATTATCGTTCTGGTGATTATGTTTAGCTCACACCAAGCACTAGTAAATAAAATTATTGATGAAAGTGGAAAAATATTAACTCAAGGTGTGTTAACAACGTTACAAAATGAACTGGTCAAATTACCAAGAACCGAATGGACTGCTGCCCTTAATTCATATCAATCTAACAATAATCCAATATTCAATATTATTGCCATCAAAGACTTACCACTTAATCCGCAACAAGTTGATGTATTAAACAAGGGGGAAATACTTTTTCAGGGGGAGAGAGAACTACAATTTCTCAATTATGTTTTAGGAGAACGTTTGGCCTTAATACAAATTGGAAAAACACCTTATGCTTTAACTTTTAAGTTTGGGTATATCTTTGAAAATCTTATTGAAACAACCACTGATAAAATTAGATCGTTAATTACTCAGGAATTAATAGCAACTCCCAAAGCGTTGTGGCCGCCATTGCTCGAAAAACTAGAAAAAAGCTATGGCTTTCCTATTCGTGTATTTTCAATTCATGATGACTCGTTACCCCAGGACGTTGTAGATAAACTAACCGCTGAGAAACTTGCCTACTCAACGAGTGTAATGGGTTCTAAAATAACCACCCTCTATTTTACCTTTGACAAAGATGAACAAGTGCTGGCAATTGGTCCTCTTGATTATAGCCCACTAAAAAGTCGCGTTAGTGATGTTATATATTATTTTATATTCATAATTTTTATATTTACTTTAGGTGTTATTAGTGTACTAACTGCTTTATTTGTACGCAATGTTAATCGGCTATATCAATTAACCTCACATTATAGCCAAGGCGACTTTACTTATCATTGTAAAGTAAGCCCATTATCCATATTAAATGGTTTATATCATAATGTAATGGCTATGGGCAAGCATTTGAAACAGCTTATTGAATTTCATCGCCGGATGACGCGATTTGTCGCCCATGAAACCAGAACCCCGTTATCGACTCTTCAGATGGCAGTCGATGTCTTGAAAAAAGAACCTGTTTTAAATGACAATATGCAAAAACAACTTAACAGTATACAAGAAGATATCGATGAGCTAAACAGCCTGGTGGTTTCGTTTTTATTGTACTCAAAGATGCAATCGAACGAATTAACCATCAACAAATCCCAACATGACCTTATCCCCTGGCTAAGAGAATTGATTGATCGATATAAGCTGTCCCCTTTCAAGATTTCACTTAACACCAATAAAATAAATGATTTAAATATTTCCTTTGATGAACAGCTATTTAAACATGTCATCAATAATATATTAACCAATGCCCTGAAGTTTGCTACAGAGCAGATAGTGGTGACCGTTGAGCACATTAACAATGGTATAATAATTCATATTGATGATGATGGCCCCGGCCTGCCTAAAGATACCGACAATGACATCTTCGCAGAATATACAACATCCAACCCACAACAATCGTTCGACAAACATATTGGCTTAGGCCTTGCTATAGCAAAAACATTAGTTGAATTACATGATGGTACCATTCATGCCACAAAGTCCCCACTTTTACCCGGCGCAAGATTTTCCATTTTCCTACCCAACAATTAAATAACAGAAGTGTTTCGTATATATACGGAAATTCTCTATGAGCAGTAGAAAAATACTGGGATCAAGTCGCCTTTTCTTTAGGCCAGTGATTTAACCCAAAAATCTAAGGCATTATCAGTTTGTTGCACCGAACCATCGGCTTGAATAGTTGGCCAGCGAATAATGGCCTGCATGCCATTTTTTACAAACCCTCTTTTTTTGCAAAAATGTTCTATAGAGAGATAATTTTTAGGTTTAAGCGGATGATTGGGTCAACATCCCATTTTTGTGCAAACAGGCTCATAGAGAAAATCATCACTTTGGCCCAACCGCTTATACCCAAATTCGCAGGGTGTTAAATTACCCAACGATTGATGGGGCCTTTGCTCATTGTATTCCCTTATCCATTTATCCGTGATAACTTGAACATCACGAACATTTTTAAACAAATACATCGCTAATACTTCTTCACGATACGTCCGATTAAAACGTTCAATATAAGCATTTTGCGCAGACTTTCCAGGTTCGATAAAGCGTAAATTAACACCATGCTGCTTTGACCAATCGAACATCACACGACTGATGTTCTCAGGCCCGTTATCGACCCGAAGGTTTTTGGGGTAGCCTCGCCAACACGCAATACTATCTAAATACTGTGTCACTACACGAGCCGGTAATGAATGGCCTACTTTAATGCCTAATGCTTCACGATTACCATCATCCAATATGTTCACCGTCCTAAATCGTTGCGTATTAACTAACGCATCACTCATAAAATCCAAAGACCATGTTTCGTTCAACTGATTAGGTTGTACAAGTTGTAATTTTTCACGCTTAGGTAAGCGTTTCTTTAACTTACGTTTCAAATTAAAGCCATTTTCACAGTAAATTCGATGCAAACGCTTATGATTAACGTTAAATCCTTGATTACGAACCAAAGGATATAATTTCCAAAACCCATAACGCGGATACCGTTGTGTCAGCATCTCCAGTAATTTTTTTAATGCCTCATCGGGCATTTTCTGCTTCGGTTGGTAAGCATGAACTCGTCGGCGAATATTTAATAAACGACAGGCTCGGTGCAAACTAATCGAATGCTTTTGTACAGCGTAATCTGCAAACCCTTTACGCTCCTTAACCGTTACAACTTTTTTTCAACAATATCCTTCAATACTCGATAATCTATGCTTAATTCAGCGTACATATGTTTTAGACGGCGATTTTCTTCTTCTAGTTGCTTTAATCGTTTCACTTCCGATTCGTGCATCCCGCCATATTTTGAACGCCAGTTGTACACCGTGCTTTCGCCTACACCATATTTGCGCACAATATCTCCTATCGGTACGCCGGATTCCAACTCCTTCAATATGCCTAAAATCTGCGCCTCGCTGAACCGTCCTTTCTTCATCTCAGAGTCCTCCTTTGTCCTTACTTTACCGGAAAACTCTATGACCTGCTTGTATCATTTTAAGGGATGCTTACCATTGGTTGCACGTACTACGGTTAAAGCACAAACGTGCTTATATCCCCAGCTGCGCACCATTTTATCTTGTATTTTGGGATAATGGACAAAATGGGTTGGTTTTTTAATAAAGATTTAACGCTTCATTAAGAATTACTTAGCAAAAACTCAATCATTTTATTCCGACGGTCTTTACGCAAACCTCTATGGATTTTTACCTTCTGTTTCCAGTGAGCGAAAGAACCATCACAGGAATTCGTTGTGTTGGGGATATTTAATGTAGGGTATTTTTTATAAGTAAACAAATAAGGAAGATTGGTTTTTAACGATCGAAATGCGCTGCGCAAAGGACGATGCTTAAATTGATTGTGCTCATTACGCTCTTGCAAAAAATCCTGAAACTCGGTTTGCAAATTCAATAACGCCTCTGTAAATTGTTTTTCATCTAACTCGGTCAGATGATTTATGAGTGCTTTTAATGCACGTCCACACGCTGTTTTAGGTTTGTTGGTGGTATAACGCCGTATAATTTGCATTTGGTGGAATTGACACAGTTGAATAGGAAGTCCCGGATAACGGGCTTTAAACAGCTGTATAATGCCTTTTCTGCCATCCAGCGCCACGCTCAGCCAACCATAACCGGCCTTATCTAAAGCATCAAGACCTTGTTTCACTTCATCCACGGATTCTGTTTGAATAAAACGCCAATGAAGATTTCTTTTATTTGCTCGGAAAATGAGTACGCCATCTCGTCGAGAAAAGAAAGTGGCATCTAACAGTAAATTCACCCAGCGGTTGTCGGCGTCATTTTTAAATACGGGCACGATGAGTCGGTCGAATCGACGTTGCAGTGTACGCGAAGAAAGTTGAACTTGGGTCCTCAATTCAGCCAGCGTTTGTTTACCTTCACTGTAAGCCGTATAAGCCGCTAATACAGACTTTTCTTTTTTATGATAATAAATGACAAAAACATGCTGGCAGTGGGTGCAGCGGTAGCGCTGTTTACCTTGTTTTAACCCATATTTTTGGATAAATGACTTATTACAGAGCGGGCAGATTTTTTACGCATAAAATTTTTTAAACCCTGTTTTTCTAAATTAAATCAAATGCTTATCGTAAAAAAACCAACCCATTTTGTCCATTATCCCTGTATTTTAAATAAAGTACGAGAAACCTCAAGACCGCGATATTCCGGCAAAATAATAATTTCACCGCAATAAAAATAATCTTGCATGCGATTTTTTTCATCCGCATCCCCGACAGCAAGAGAAATTAAGTCTTTAGATAAAGGAATGCCTGTGGAAATGCCTAGAGTGCATCACAGAAACCTTGATAGCTTACGCGGCCAACTTGTAATGATTTTCAATAAAAGTGTTCCAAACGGATGGCCATTGTTGATTAACGATGGCAACACGCAGTTGCAGCACATTATCAATCCCTACTCGACTCCACTGCATTTTTTGTTTCTTCCTACAGCGTGCATTTAATACATGTTCAACGGTTGATTCAACCACGTGGGTAGTATAAGGTAAATGCGCATGATGCCTTTCATTATAGTTAACCACATAAGCGGCATTGTTGGCAATGTAATGGTAAAAGCCATCTAGTCGCTTACTGGCTTTTTTTTCCAGCGGTTCTTTGTTAATCGCTTGTAATTGCAACAACGCGTCTTCTGTTTTGCCTTTCCACAACGCTTTTTTTATTTCGGCTAAAGGGGCTTTGATATCCATCGGCAGACAATGCTCTAAGGTCTTTAGTTTTTTGCCAATATGAAACCAATCCAAAATATATGTCGCCGATAAACCGTATTTTTCTAATTCTCTTAAAATAGACCAACAATTGCGAGCACCATCGGATAACGCAGTTACGGTCGTCTCTGCTGTCAGGCCTTCACTTAGTGCTGCTGATAAAAAACGTTGTTTCATCGTGGCTTGTTTATCTTTTTTCGCGGATGCGGCACAATGCTTATTGATAATCTGTGTCCTATTTTTACCCTTATTTTTTATTGATTCTGGCTTATAAATCTTGCCTACCATCACTTCATAATGATGCCCCCTTTGCTCCCAATCATGCACATAGCCCCCATCTACTTGCGCTACTAATGTGTCGGCTTTTATTTCCGGTTTTTCATTTTCTTGTTTTGCTACAGCTTCTGCCACCGTTTGTACCATCTTATGTATGCGTTGGTGATTATTAATCGCACGCTTTCCATTCGAAAATGCGGCCAAAATATGCGCGCTCTTCCCATAGCTTTGCTCTACACCTAATTCACAATAGAGGCGCTGTAAATCGGTATGCATTGAAGCACCTAAACGTGATTTGACACTGGGACACAAGTGCCAACGACACCTTTTATTTGAGCAACACCAACTTTGTAAACGTACAAGATGATCTGTAAAAATGGAATGAAATGACGAAACGTTATGCCCATTTTTAATAATGACACTGCCGCACGCAGGGCAATTGTCTTGCGGCGGCTTATTTTAAAAAATCCGTCTCTCCTGCCATGATTTTATCTTGGATCTCTTTCAACAAATCTAGTTGCTCTCGGTGATTTAAGCCAAAATCATGCGGCCCTGTGGGGCATTTTAAATCATGGCGTTTAAGCTCCGTACTTTCAATCACTTTTCCAGTGTCTGTATCTACTTTTTCCATCTTAATGACTAGCTGATTTCCCATACAGTGTCTCCTCGATAAATTGTGGGTTTATGCCGCATTTTCTATCGTTATTACACAATTATCAAGGTTTCTGTGATGCACTCCAATTGAACCGCTGCATCGGCCACATTTTGGTACGTGATCCCTGGTCGTGCCATATTTTCGCTCCTTCGACAATAGTGTACTTTAGTACAGAATACATAATAGTACAGAATTAATAAAAAATATAGAATTAATTTCTGTTTTTTCTAACATCCGATAAGCGGGGCTTATCATGAATATGAAATTTAAGAAATTAATATTTTATTTTACTGAAATAATGTAGTATTATGTGGTACGTAATTTACTATCTTATTATCAGGGACGGAAAAACTTGGGGTCTGAGGCTCAGTGGAACAGAAAACCGGGTTAAGGAACTACGGCGTACTCTGATAGACCAATGAATGATAATTATCTTTCATTAGTATTCAGTATGCTTACTAATTTTGTAGTTTAATATAAATATAACTGCGTAAGTAGCAATAACTCAAGATTATATATAGTCTTGCGAAATTTAATTTACCTGTGCTAAATTGGCATTTCTCCGAGGCGGCGGCTCAATAGTAGGCTCAATACTCTCTAACAACTTATTAAAGCTATTATTTTCATCGGCATACATTTCTTCCAGCTGCATTTGAGCGGCTTCAATTAATTCACCCACACGTTGGTGAGCATCCAAACCAATTGGCTCTTCAAAAAAGACTTGCGCACGGTAGTAACGATCCGAACCTAATTCTACTAATAAAGCGCGATCGGCGTCACCTTGCTGAGCAAATGTATATTTATGCAGGTTTTTTGCCCAAAACAACCAACCCCGCGAAGCCGATTCATTACGTGGATCCACCACATGATCGCCCGTGCCCAGTGATAATACCTTGACTTTATTGCTATCAATGCCCAAGGAACGAGCATTTAAATAGGCAGCTTGCGAAGGGTTATTTTGTTGCACGCCTCCATCTACATAGGTAAATCCATTGATCGTATGGTGATCAAAATAGGTGGGGGCCGCCGAAGTGCACATCATAATATCGGACATGTAATAATTTTTGGTGGGATCTTGTGCATCATGCCGCGTAAACCAAAAAGTTTTATTGGGTTCACTTTCCTTCGTAGCCGGAATAATTAACTCTGTAAGTGCTTGGCTTATTTTCATTTCACCAAAATAATGCTGAAATAATTTTTCGCGCCCAGCTACCGTGTATTTTGGCCCCGCACCAAAAGTATATTTAAGATTTATTACGGATCCAGAAAATACTTGAGCGCCTTTCTGGTGATAAATTTCTATCAATTCTTGTGCGGCATATTTTGGCCGATAGTTAGAGCCCTCTTCAGGAACCGCTAAACCGCCCGCAATAATAGCGCCCGTTGAAGTGCCAGCCATGGCATGAAATAAATGCGCAGTAGGGCGATGTGTGCGACGTTCAATTTCATTCAGCCATACCGCAGGAATAACACCACGAATACCACCCCCATCAATGCTTAAGATATGGTAAGCATGCTGATCTTCTTGTCTACTGTGATAATACGGCTCTTCTTTGCGCAATTGAGCTGTTTTGGGTAGCGAAAATCCACTCGATAAATTGTCGATTAATTGTTTCTCTGTTTGATACTCTTTTACATCGATATGTTGCTCAGCTCGGTATATCGCGGCAATCGCTATCTTAACGTGTTTTTGTTTTTGCTCTTGCTTACATTTTCCACTGGTAATATATAGGCGCTGTGCTTTAGCCATCAGAAGATGATATTCTGCGCAATCGTCCATATTCACTGGCTGATTCCGTCGAGCAATTTTATCAAATTGAACTATTTTTTCACCCTCAACGAACCATGTTAGCGCTTCTTCATATTGATTCCGCTCAGCAGTCTCATCAAACTGAACTATTTTTTTATTCTCAACTAACCATGCTAGCGCTTCTTTATAATGCGTGAGCGCAATTAAACACCGTGCTTTGAGGAAGATAGCCTCTACATTAAGTGCTGTATCCAACGCATTAATAGCCAGCAAAGCATCGCTCCAATACACTAACCCATTTAATTGACTAGACATTTGTTTAACTTTTGCTTGCTCTATGTGGAGTTTTACTAACTGTAGGCGATATTTAAGAATAGCTCGTGCATTGAGAGTTGGGTTTTGCTCCAATAACGCTAACTGTTGATGAAGATAATGTAATGCCTTTGAAGTCGAGAAGATAATGACTGCTTGGTAATATTGAATATCCGCTTTCTTTTCCATATCTGCCACTAAGTGTACCGTATGTTTAACTTTTTTCTCTGTATCACTACGGTAAGACATTTCAGGCGCTTCTGCCAGTTTTCCTCGCGTATTGGGTAAATATGCGATAAACTGAATAGGATACATCCAGGCTAAAAGGGGTAGGTAAACCGAGGTAAATAAACGAGGATTATTCCGAAACGCTATTTCCCAGTCTTGAATATTTTGGACGTCTTCAAAGCTGAACATTTTAGCAAACAAGGGAGTTAAATACGCTCGCTCTGCAGCCGTTAAGACGTTTTCTTCAGAAGTACCTAACCATGCACGACGTAGCTGAGAAAAACGGCCGGGCATATTTATACTATCTACATTAGCTACGTGATGAAGCTTTGTATAAACCTCTGTGAGGTTGCCAATAAATTCATCCAACGATACCTGGAAGCTGGTATCACCGACCTGATTTAAGAGTTGAAAAGGTAGCATATCTTCTGTAATAGGGAGATATTGGTGCACCTCTTTCTGAGCTTGAGTAGCCGCATCATAAATCTGAGTAGTTTGTAAATAAGTATAGGTTTTTATAGATTCATTAAATCTGGCAAATACTTCATGATTAGCATACTCTGGATATTTAACGGCTAAATAATCTTGTAATGTACCCAGTCGCTCCAATAGAGCCTCAGATGGCCGTTTAATCCCTGCCAAATCATTTTTAATAATCTTGAGCGAGTCTTCTACTTTTTGTTGTGCTGAAGTGCTGCTCGGTATCATGGCATTGAGCAAACAAAAATTCATACGTGCCATTAAACGCAATTCATATACCTTATTGACCATAGATTCTACACTGGCCGTAGCATCCGAAATCTGCAAAGAAATTTTAAATTCTAATTTGTCCGAATCAACTTTTAATTGTTTTTGTATATTTAAAGCTTCTTGGATAAAACGTTGATTGGTTGCCAGTTCCCAAAAAATATCACGACCAATGGATTGTATATCTTCAATATTCTTGCTACTGTCTTTGGATAATAACTTGTCTATTTTTCCACTCAATACCACTTCGGCGATAATAAATAATAGCTGCATCGTAATATCTGGACTAATAGTATTATTCAGCAATTCCGTTATAATGGGTTGATACTCAAAGCCTCTTCTTCTCAATGAGATTAAGGCTTGTCCTGCATAATAAGGCTCTGCTAACGTTTTAATAAACTGCTCATATTCGCCCTCATTATATAATTTCATCGCTTTTTGTAAAAGCTGAATAATGCCATTGCGTTTTTTAAGGAGTATTTCACCTTCCTTAAGGTGACTACTACCTTTATATACTCCATGTAAAGCTTGGCCTCCACTGACTGCTAAAGCACCTAATCCAAGCACTATACTAATTGGATAAAACGCAACAGAACCCACAAATACACCTAACGCAAATGCAAATCGGGATTCTTGTTTTTGCCCTTCTTCCGTTTTTAGAGCAAGAGGAATAAGTGTGATTGGAGAAAAAAGAAAAACTCCTCCGATAACTGCTAACATCTCAGCATTTTCAGCACCTACCGCATCTTTCACAAATTTTCGAGCAGCAAATACCTCATTACCCCTAGCTTGTACAGTAGTCAATGCCTGATCTAAACCAGAAACTCCTGACAGCAAGCGAGCAGAAGTAGTCGCAAGCTCTCCACTCATTTTTTCTGCATTCATGAGCGCACGCTGCTGACGTTCTTCCGGATCAGTAGTAGTTACGGCAGATAAATCTGCAACCATTAATGCACGTTCTGTTACATTAATTTGTTGCTGAGCGTTCTGCGCTTCGGCTGAGGAAGTAGCGACTTGCGTTAAACCTTTAATTTTAGCCAGCATTTTTTTGGCATTCATTCACCTCTGTTTCATATTC
>Ga0206805_1029_pt2 | contig 28542 bp, 24 predicted proteins | sample Alteio_BWOrgCont_59_FD_152890 | JGI IMG/M metagenome (GOLD analysis project Ga0206805, IMG submission 152890) | Enriched cells from forest soil in Barre Woods Harvard Forest LTER site, Petersham, Massachusetts, United States -... | ecosystem: Environmental > Terrestrial > Soil > Temperate forest >... | reverse complement strand
GATGGGGCTGGCGGGGCGCGAGGGAGCGGCGACGGCTGCCGGGGCGCTGGTTCATTACCTGCAAAAGACGATGCAGGGCGGATTGGAGCATATTGACACGATCCGGTTCTACGAGCGTGCGGGCTGCCTGGTGCTGGATGCGGTGAGCGTCCGGAACCTGGAGTTGGTTGAGCCGCTGTTCTCCGGCGAATCGGTCCAGACGACGCTGTTTCATACGCTGGATGCCTGCGCAACGCCGATGGGCAGGCGACGGCTGCGGGCGACGCTGCTGCGGCCATCGAGCGAGTTGGCGGAGATCGAGGCAAGGCTGGATGCGGTGGCGGAGGCCGCGGCGGACCTGCCCAAGCGCGAGGGGCTGCGGCGAGCCATGAGCAGCGTGCTGGACATGGAGCGACTGCTAGGACGGGTGGCGCTTGATTCGGCCGGCCCGCGAGAGGTGATGGCGCTGGGCGCCACGCTAGCTTGCCTGCCAGCTGTGCGGGATGCGGTGGGGTGCTTCAAGGCGCACAAATGGCATGAGTTAGGGCGAGTACCTGCGTTCTCCACGGAGATTCCAACAGGGATTTCCACAGGCGGCGGGTCGGGGTTTGACACCATGGAGGACCTGCACGAGCTGATTTCAGCAACGCTGGTGGACGAGCCACCGGTGAGTCTGGCGGATGGTGGTGCGATTCGGGCGGGCGTGGATGTGGAGCTGGATGAGCTGCGGGAGTTGGGGCGGTCGGGACGACAGGCGCTGGCGGGAATTGAGGAGCGCGAGCGGCAGCGGACAGGGATTGGAAGCCTGAAGGTAAGGTTCAACTCCGTCTTTGGATACTACCTGGAAGTAACGAAGGCACATGCCAGATCCGTCCCGGCGGATTATGAGCGGAAGCAGACGCTGGTCAATGCGGAGCGGTTTACCACGCCGGAGTTGAAGGAGTACGAGACGAAGATTCTGACCGCGCAGGAGCGGTCGGGCGAGATTGAGCGGAGGCTGTTTGCGGAGCTGCGGAGGCAGTTGCTGGACGCGGCAGGGCGTATGCGCGAGACGGCGCGGCGGGTGGCAGAGATCGACATGCTGGCATGCTTTGCTCACTTGGCGGCGCTGCGCGGGTGGGTGCGGCCGGCGGTGGAGGAGTCAGGGGTCCTGGAGTTTGTGGCGGGGCGGCATCCGGTAGTGGAGCGGCGGATGGAGGAGTCGGGCGGCGGGCGGTTTGTGCCGAACTCGATTTCGCTGGAGGCATGGTTGGGCGAGTCAGAGTCGTCGTCAGGAGCCTCGATTGCGCTGATTACGGGGCCGAATATGGGGGGCAAGAGCACGTATCTGCGGCAGGCGGCGCTGCTGGTCGTGATGGCGCAGTGCGGGTGCTTTGTTCCGGCGGAGCGGATGCGGCTGGGGCTGGTGGACCGAATCTACACGCGGATTGGGGCGAGCGACAACGTGGCGCGCGGGCGGTCGACGTTCATGGTGGAGATGACGGAGACAGCGGCGATCCTGAACACAGCGACGTCGCACAGCCTTGTTCTATTGGATGAGATGGGGCGTGGAACTGCGACATATGATGGACTTTCTCTGGCATGGGCGGCAGTGGAACATCTGCACGAGAAGATCGGTGCACGCACGCTGTTTGCCACGCACTACCACGAGCTGACGCTGCTGGAAGAGCGGCTGGCACGCCTCAAGAACCTGCGAGTAACCGCCAAGGAGACGGCAGGCGGAATTGTGTTTCTCCATACGGTGGAGACGGGAGCGGCGAGCAAGAGCTACGGGATTGAAGTAGCCCGGCTGGCGGGCTTGCCAGGTGCGGTAATTGCGCGGGCGCGCGAGGTTCTGAAGCTGCATGAGCGCGCGGAGACGCAACAGGTGGGAGCGGCGTTGTCGCGGACTGCGGGCGAAGTGGCGGCTCCAGCGCTGCAGATGACGATGTTTACGCCGCTGTCGCAGAAGATTGTGGATCGGCTGGCGGAGGTGGATGTCGATGGATTGACGCCGCGTGAGGCGTTGAATCTGCTGGCGGAGTTGCAGCGGGAGTTGAAGAACAGTTGATAGTTGTTAGTTGCTAGCTGCGAGAGGCGGCCGGGCGGAATGGCGAAGACGATGGTAGTGGCCGGAGTGATGAGCGGGACATCGGCGGATGGCGTGGACGTGGCGCTGTGCCGGATTGGGCCGGAAGCGCGCAAGGGGGATGGAGATACGCCGCGGGTGAAGCTGATCGGGATGTTGAACACGGCGTATCCGAACGCCGTGCGGGCGGCTGTGCTGCGGGTGATGGAGGGTGAGGCGCTGTCAGCGGCCGAGATGAGCCGGCTGAACTGGCGGCTGGGCGGAATCTATGCCCATTGCGTGGAGCGGGCGGCTAAGAAATTTTCAGTGAAGGTGGGACTGGTGGGGTGCCATGGACAGACGGTCCACCATGAGGCGGCTGGCAACCTCTATTTGGGAAGACGGGTGCGGTCGACATGGCAGATGGGCGAGGCAGCGGTGATTGCCGAGCGGATGCGATGCCCGGTGGTGAGTGACTTCCGGCCGGCGGATCTGGCGGCGGGTGGGCAGAGCGCTCCGCTGGTGCCGATGCTGGACTGGTGCCTGTTCCGAGATGCGAAGAAGGACCGGGTGCTGCTGAACGTGGGTGGGATTGCGAATCTGACGTGGCTTCCGGCGGGCTGCAGGTTTGAGGATGTGAAGGCGTTCGATACCGGGCCGGGGAATATGGTGATCGACCATTGCATGCAGCAGCTGTTCGGACGGGCATTTGACCAGGATGGAAAGGTGGCGGCGCGGGGGCGGGCCATCGAGGCAGTGGTGAAGCGGGTGATGGCGATGCGGCACTTCTCTGCCCCGCCGCCAAAGTCGTTTGGCCGTGAGGAGTTTGGGGCGGCGTTTGCGGAGCGATTTCTGGCGATGTGCAAGGGCGCGCGTAAGGAAGAGGTGATTGCCTCGGCGACGGCGTTGACCGCGGAGAGTGTCGGACTGGCATTTGAGCGGTTTTGCTCGACGGGGATTGTGCGGCCGGCCCAAATGCTGGTGGGTGGCGGCGGCGCGCGGAATGCCACGCTGATGCGGATGCTGGCGGAGCAGTTTGCGCCGTTCGGGGTTCGGGTTTCGCCGCTGGAGAAGGTGGGCATGGATGCCCAGGCGAAGGAGGGCGTGGCGTTTGCGCTGCTGGCGTGGCTGACCTGGAATGGGATGGCGGGGAATGTTCCGGCGGCGACGGGGGCACATCATCCCGCGATCCTCGGCAAGGTCAGCTATGGTTAGGCGAGTGGCGGCAAGCATTCTCATCTTGTTCTGCGGGGTCTTCGCTGGATGCCACGGAACGCCGCGGCCAATGGGAACCGTCGTGGTCCTGCTGGAGAGCAGTCCGAACAACCTCGACCCGCGTCAGGGGACGGACGCGCAGTCGGAGCGGGTGGGACCGTTGATTTTTGATGCGTTGGTAAAGAAGGATGAGCAGTACAGTCTGCAGCCTTGGCTAGCGACGAGTTGGGAGCAGCCGGATGCGTTGACGTGGGTGTTTCATCTGCGCGATGGGGTGCGCTTCCAAGATGGGCGGCCGCTGGAGGCCGCGGATGTGGTGTGGACGATCGAGAGCCTGATCGATCCGAAGCTGACTGCGGACTTGCCCGGAGGATCGCTGATCAGTTCCAAGAGTGGCTCTTTCGAGGCTGTGGACCGGGCCGAGACACGCGACCGGCTGACGGTGGTGGTCCATATGAAGCGGCCGAATGCAGGGCTGCTCTTCAACATGAGCGATGGGCTGTTTGGCGTGGTGCCGCGAGGCTCGGGCAGCGACTTCGGCCTGCATCCGGTGGGGTCGGGGCCGTACCGGTTTGTGAGCCAGGTGCAGGACAAGGAGGTCATCCTGGAGCGCTTTGACGGCTGCTGGAGCGCAGGGCTGAGCGTGAACGGCGAGGCTCCGCACCCGGAGATTCGGCGGGTCCAGTTCAATGTAGTGCCGGACACGATTACCAGCGCCCTGGAGTTGCAAAAAGGCTCGGCGGACGCGGCCAGCAATGTGCTGACGCCAGACATGGTGTACGCGATGCGCGATGCGCCGGGACTTGAGACGGCGACCGGGCCGGGATCGAATGTGTGGTACCTGAACTTCAACGTGGCGGACCCCACTCTGCGCGACAAGCGGGTGCGGCAGGCGGTGGCGTTGGCGATTGACCGCACCCCGATTGTGGCGGCCCTGTGGCGCGAACATGCACGCGTGGCCGATACGTTGCTGCCTCCGGGAGACTGGGCACGGGCGAATGGCACCGAGCTGGCGCAGTATACCTATGACCCGGCGCGAGCGGCGGCGCTATTGCAGGCGGCGGGGTTTCCCCCGGGCAAGGACGGCGTGCGGCTGACGCTGACCTTGAAGACCAGCACCGACGAGGCGACTCGTCTACTGGCGGCTGTGCTACAGCAGCAGATGCGTGCGGCGGGGATTGCGCTGAAGATTCGCTCGGCGGAGTTTGGGACGTTTTATTCCGACGTAACCAAGGGGGCGTTCCAGATGTACGTGCTGAAGTGGATTGGGTCGAATGAGGACCCGGACATCTTCCGCTATATGTACTCGTCGGCGATGTTTCCGCCGAAGGGCGCTAACCGCGGCCACTATGTAAACGCGCGTGTCGACGCGCTGCTGACCAAGGCGGCGGCAGAAACCGGGCCGGCGGAGGATGTCGAGGCCAGGAGGCGCGCGGAATATGTGGAAGTGCAGAAGATTCTGGCGGACGAGATGCCGTCGATTCCGCTGTGGTATCCGGAGAACGAAGTGGTGCATACGGACCGGCTGAAGCGGGTGGTCTCGCGGGGCGATGGAAACTTCGATTTCCTCCGGTAGGGCGAGGCTGGTACGTCCGGAGCGCGACTGAGCGAGGCTGATGGAGCGCCTTTGCCAGTATGTGCAGGTTCGGGAGACAATCGAGCCATGGCAGAGTTCATTCGACCGCAGCACAAAGTTCCTGAACCGATGACGCCGGCGGCCTTTTCTTCGCCGCCCTTTTCCGCTTCAACCGCAACGGCTGTTTCGGCGGGCGCGCCTTCGGTAGCAAGCCGTCCCGCGAGCAGCTATAGCGCGAGCGCCGATCCGCAGGCCCAGCCGCACGATCCGGCGAAGCCTCCGGTGAAACGGCAGATCGTCTGCTTCAGTTTCTACAAGCTGATGCCGGAATGGCGGCGGCTGCCGGCAGCGGAGAAGGCTGCCCATAAAGCCGCCTTCGCCGAGGTGCTGGAGAAGTGGAATAAGCCCGGTGAGTTTCTGTCGCTGACCTATTCGACCATCGGAACACGTGGCGATGTAGACATGTGTGTGTGGTCCATCGGATACGGCGTGGATGAGTTGAACCAGATGCGCAGCGAGTTGCTGCGGACGCCGCTGGGCGGATATCTGAATTCACCGCACAACTTTCTGGCGATGACCAAACGCTCGCAGTATCAGATCGACCGGCCGGACGAGAGTGAAGGCGAAGGGCGCGGCGCAATTCGTCCGGGCGGGCAGAAGTACATCTTCATCTACCCCTTCTGGAAGACGCGGCCCTGGTACCTGCTGTCGATGAGTGAGCGCAAGCGGCTGATGGATGAACATATCCGGATTGGGCTGTTGTATCCGCGGGTGAAGCTGAATACGACATACTCCTTCGGGCTGGACGACCAGGAGTTTGTGGTAGCGTTCGAGACAAATTTCCCCGAGGACTTTCTCGACCTGGTGCAGCAACTGCGGGAGACGGAGATCAGCCTGTACACGTTGAAGGATTTCCCGATCTTTAGTTGCGTACGGGTGCCTCCCATGGAAATGCTGGATCGACTGGGATGAGAAAACAGTTGCCGGTTGCTAGTTGACAGTTGAAGGCGAGAGATTGTGGCGAAGAAAACGGTCGCAAAGACCCCGACAAAGAACGCAAACCCCGCGCTGAAGAATGCGACTGCGCGGACTTCGATTGCGCCTACGGGTGCGAAGGCGCGGGCGATTGCAGCGACGGAGCCGGTCTCGCCGAAGCTGAAGGGCGGGAAGACGGCGAATCCGCTGGCGCCGGAACGTGTGGCTGCGATTCTGGATGGGCTGGAGAAGGCGTACCCGAAGGCGGTGTGCGCTCTGAATCATCGCAGCGCGTGGGAGTTGCTGGTAGCGACGATTCTTTCCGCACAATGCACGGATGTGCGCGTGAATCTGGCCACGCCTGCGTTGTTCAAGGCGTTTCCCACGCCCAAGGCAATGGCCGCCGCTTCCCTGCCTGAGCTTGAAGAGCTGATCCGGACGACAGGTTTCTTTCGCAACAAGGCAAAGTCGATCCAGGGTGCGGGGCGCGTAGTGACCGAGGAGTTTGGCGGTGAGGTGCCGCACACCATGGAGGAGTTGCTACGCATTCCCGGCGCGGCGCGGAAGACGGCGAACGTGGTGCTGGGCAGCTGGTTTGGAATCGCAGTAGGCGTAGTGGTAGATACGCATGTGCTACGCATTTCGCGACGGCTGGAGCTGACGAAAGAGACTACTCCGGAGAAGGTGGAGAAGGACCTGATGCGCGTGATTCCGCAGGCAAAGTGGATCGAGTATTCGCACCAGGTGATCTACCACGGCCGCCAGATCTGCTACGCCCGCAAGCCGCGATGCGCGGACTGCACGCTGGAGCGGCTGTGTAACTCGGCGGACAAGACCTGGAGCTCGCACTGAGGTTTGCCGATCGTCGACCGGTTGGTAGGATTCGGCTGCGTCAAGAGAATGGTGCGGGTGAACGATGAGATTCGGTAGAGCGTGGTCGCGACGGAGATTTCTGGCGGTCTCGAGTGCCACGGCGGCGCAAGCTGCGGCGAGGCTCAAGGGGTTCGGCCAGACCGGTGCAGGGGCAAGCACGGCACAGTCTGCGGCGGCACAAAGAGCGAATGCTCAGGACGCCGCGGCGGCGATGCCTGCGCCGGGCGTGATTACCGGCGGCATTCAGCCGCTAATGCAGTCGATGACGACGCGGCCTTTGCGCTACCGGCCAGTAGGTGGCGAGTTTGTAATTCGCAACGGCAAGGAGTTCTTCAACCGCCCGATCTACGGGGTCAGCACACCGACTCAGTCGGGCGACTTTCGCGTGGATGCCGGCGATTTGCCGGAGTTCTCGATGTACCTGCCCGGCCATGGCGGGAACTTGAAGCTGGGAATCATCGGCGCGGATGGCAAGACATCGAAGTGGGGTGCCGAGGCCGATGAAGTAATGGCGCGGTACCGTCCCGGGCGGATGATCTACGAGATTCGCGATCCGCTGTTAGGCAAAGGGATGCTGCGCGCGGAGTTGTTGACCCGGGGGGAAGGCCAGGGCTACATGGTGAAGGTGGAGCGCCAGGGCGTGCCTGCCGGGGTGCGGCTGGCGTGGGCGTTTGCGGGAGTGAGCGGGCGCAAGGGCCAGCGCAATGGCGATATTGGATGCGAGCGGCAGCCGGTGTCGCTCTTTTTCCAGGTGCGGCCGGAGGAGTGCGACGGCAATCACTATGCAATTGGAGATGGCACGAAGGCTTCCGTCGCCGCGTTGAGCAGCAAGACGGCAGAGATGACGCTCGCGTTCCCTGCCGGCTCGCGGCTTGATGTTGCCGGCTTCGACGTGTGGGCACAACCTCCGGGGCACACCGGCGGGACGCTGGAGCGCGCGGTACTTACGGGTTCGGTTGAGATCAAAAGCGAGCCGCTTTATCTCACGATCGATCGCGTTGTCGAAGGCGGACCCACTGCGGCGGAAGATCCAGCCAAGGTATTCGCGACTCGAAGCTTGCAGGTGGACGCAATTGCCGCGACACTGCAGATCGACACACCGGATGAGTATATAAATGCGGCGGGCGGCGCGATCGGCATTGCCGCGGAGACGATTTGGGACCAGAAGGCCGAGTGCGTAATGCACGGTGGCGTGGCTTGGCGCAACGCATTGGCTGGATGGCGCGGGCCGTACAACCTGGACGCGCTGGGCAATCACGACCGTGCGGTGCTGGAGTTTCGGCATTGGCTAAAGCGGCAGAATGTGACGCCGGTAACGACGGGTGATCCTGCGATCGGACCGTGGGACCCGAATAGTCATCTCACCCGCAAAGAGAAGTTACTGCACTCGAATGGCGACATTTCAAACAATCACTACGACATGAACATGGTATTCATGGACGTGCTGCTGCGGCACCTCATGTGGACGGGCGATCTCGAGTTTGCGCGCGAAGTATGGCCCGCATTGCAGCGACACCTGGCGTGGGAGCGCCGGCTCTTTCGCCGCACCTATACGGGCGCGGGGGGCAAGCAGCTTCCGCTGTATGAAGCGTACGCGGCAATTTGGGCGAGCGACAATCTGCAATACAACGGCGGAGGAGTAGCGCATTCGTCCGCATATAACGTGTTCGCGCTGCGAACTGCGGCGAAGGTGGCAAAGGCGTTGGGTGAAGATGGCTCGGCGTACGAAGCCGAGGCGGAGCTGATCCATCAAGGCATGCAGGAGTTGCTGTGGGTTCCGGACCAAGGGGCGTTCGGCGAGTCGAAGGACATGATGGAACCACAGACCGTCTACACGAATCCCGCGTTGTGGACGGTGTATCACACGATTGACAGCGAGGTGCCGACGCCGCGGCAGGCCTGGCAGATGGCAGCCGAACGGCTGGCGGCGTTGAAGCATGTTCCAGTGCACGGGGACGGCGTACCGGACGGTGGATGGTACATGCTCGCGTGCTCGGACTGGCTGCCGTATATGTGGTCGCTGAACCTGCTGCTGCTGGCGGAGAACATGCACATGGCGCTGGCAATGTGGCAGACGGGCATGCGCGACGAGGCCTACCGGATCTTCAAGGGGAACCTGCTGGACTCGATGTACATGGGGCTGTGCCCGGGCGACTTTCATATGACGTCGGCGCTGGACGTACATCGGCAGGAGGCGCAGCGGGACTTCGGCGATCCAATCGGCATCTCGTCGCGCGCGCTGGTGGAAGGACTGTTCGGCGTGCAACCGGATTTGCTTGCTGGCGAGGTGCGTATCCGGCCGGGGTTCCCCAGCGAGTGGGATCGAGCCTCGCTCAAGCATAAGGATTTCGATCTTGCGTGGAAGCGCGACGGGATGCGCGAGAGCTACGAACTTAGCCACCGCCTGGCTAAGGTTGTGCCGCTGACGCTGACGCTGCCAGCGCGAACAACCAGCCTGCCCGCAGTGATGTGCAACGGGAACCGGATCGCGTGCGCGTTTGATACAGCCGCGGTGGGTGCGCCACTGCTGCGTTTCACGCTGCCTGCGGCCCGCGCATACCGGATATCCGTGGCATGGCATGGGCGCTCACCCGCGGCTGCACCAGCGCAAAGAAGCTGCCGCGTGGGCGAGGCGTTGGAGTTGCCGGCTGGGGTTGGGCCGCGGCAGGTGGACGACCCGCAAAACGCGCTTGCAGATGGGCACGTGGCAGCGCTGGGATTCCACAACGTGTTTGCCAACATACACGAGGGAGATGCGACGTGGTCGATGCCAATCTCGTTTGAGGTGAAGGCGGAGGCGCCGCTGTTTGCAGCGATTCCGGGGATGCCCGCGGATGCATGGGGCGAGCAGGTGGACCTCGCGCCGGTGCTGAAGCACCAGGTCACCGAGATCTTTACGCGAGGGTATGCGGAGCCGCGATCACAGTACTGCTCGCTCGCCTTCCCCGATAATTTGCTGGGCGGGTGGGCAAATCCGGACGGACGCGCGAGCATCGACGACACGGGACTGCGCGCTGCGGGAGGGTCGTTGAAGACTGCGCTGGGCGTAGATTTCGCCACGCCGGCCGGCAGCGCGCCAAACTGCCTGTTTCTCTCTTGCTGGAAGCAGGACGAGCGTGCCGTGAAGATCGCACTGAACGGGCGGGCCCGCGGCATCTACCTGCTGATGACGGGGAGCACGCTGCCCCAGTGCAGCCGGATGCAACATGGAACTGCAGTGGTTACATACACGGATGGAAGGGCGGCGAAGCTGATGCTGCGCAATCCGGAGACGTGGTGGCCCATCGAGCAGGACTATCTGCTGGACGACTATCTGTTCGTCAACGCCGCACCGCTGCCGCCGCGTATTGATCTGCGCAGCGGCCAGACGCGGATTCTGGACGCGGTGGCCTTCCACGGAAAAGGACGTACGGTGCCGGGTGGGGCCGCGACGATTCTGCACCTGCCGCTCGACCCGGCGAAGGACTTGGCCTCGCTACAGGTTGAGGCAGAGCTGAATGGAATTGTGGTGGGATTGATGGCGGCGACGCTGGTTCGCGCCAAGTAAGGCGGAAGCCAACTAACTCGTTATAGCTTGGTGAAAGGCACCAACTAGGAATTTTGGATAATTTGCACCTGGTCACCCAGTTGCAGTTCAGCCTTGGAGATAGAACCGCATGGTAATTCGAGGACGCTCTTCATTTTCAAGCTAACCGCAGTTACTCGGAACGGCGCCAGGCAGCGCCATAGCTTGATGACCTTGAGGTCACGATCCAGGCCTACAACATCGATCCGGAAGGCCATGCCAAAAGTGTGGACGCCGGAAGAGGGTTTGATCCACAATCCTCCGCCGGCGTCCAGACCCCGCCTTCCGAGAAGCCCGAACATCCGCCTTAGGGATGTATCGGCCAACTCGATGTGATCTCCAACAGTAGTACCCCGGGTTGTATTGGTAACTCTGAGCATGAGAAATCCGCCAGCGCGACCGGCCCTTCAACTAAGCAGACTTCTGCTTCCTACGGTAAACAATGATTCCGAGTACGGCGGCTGCGAGCACTCCGGAAATAACCTGCACGATCATGGCTCCAGACATAACGTTCCTCCTTTCCGTCGAAGTTCAGAGCTCCCATAAATACAACGCCATTTGTATTCCAAATACTGCTGTATTTATGCTCGTAACGACTTTATTGTAGTCTGCTTACGAAATTGGAAAGCTCCTAATCAACCATAGTGATGTTTACTAGTCTGACTACGCCGGAGTCTACGTGTAAGTCTCCACTGTCGGCGCATTCTCCGCGGTATGCAGAACTACCTGCTACCCCAGGACTCTTGAATATCATGGGCGAAGTACTCGCGCCATGTGCCTTTTAGGTTACTGACCATTCATTCCCTGCATTCCTGCCATGATGCTCAGAATCGCGGGAGCCAGCAGCACGATGAAGATGCATGGGAAAATGCACAGTACGAGAGGAAAAATAATCTTGATTTTGGTTTTCGCCGCGGCTTCTTCAGCACGCTGTCTCCTTTTCGTTCGAATATCTTCTGACAGGCGAGCGAGTGCGCGGATGATCGGCGTACCAAAACGGTCAGTCTGGGTGAGCATGCTTACGAATGCCGTGAATTCTTCAAGTTGGGTGCGATCGGCCAGATTCTGCCAGGCCTCCAGCCTTGGCCTGCCCGCTCGCTGCTCCCGGTTGACCTGAAGGAACTCCTCCTGGATGTCCGGATAACTCGTCCCGAGTTCGTCTCCGACACGAAGCAGTGCCTGATCCAGCCCGAGGCCGGCGTCAACACAGATCACCATAAGATCAAGCGAGTCAGGGATGCTGCGGCGAATGCGCTTGCGCCGTCCACTGGTCTTCCAGTTCAGCCACATATTCGGCGCCATGTAGCCAAGCGCGCCGAGCCCCAGCACAAAGGCAAACGTATTGGTTCCGATGATGCTGCCGACCACCGCTCCTGCAGCAGGCATGAGGAATTGCGAGGCAAAGAATATGTCGGTGGGTGCGGTTCCCTTGATTCCTGCTGCAGCCAGGCGGTTCTTGAGGGCTGGGTTTTCCGCGAGCCCTAGATGGACGCGTAACTCCGTCGCCAGGTTAAGCATTCTGGTCTGGAACTTTTCCTTGCTGCCGATAGTACGCTGGTCGGGTCGCGCGCTGGTAACAACATCGAAGATCCGCTGAGCCTCCGGCGAGGGCCGAAAAAGGTTAGGCGTCAGCAATAGCGCAACCACGCCGAAAATGATCAGTCCGAGAACTACGTAAAACAAGACTGGCATGACCGCTACACCTCAATCCCGTTGATGATCTGCCGAATAATGAGGCCGCCGGCGACCAGCAGGCCTATTCCGATATAACTCAGCATGCGTCCGATGGGATTGACTAGAAGCACATTTGAGTAACCCGGATTAATAAGATTAATTGCGATCAGCATCACGATAGGCAGCGCGGTCAAGATATAGCCGGTCATCCTGCCCTGTGCCGTGTGGGTCTTGATCTCACCATGGATCTTCAGGCGCTCACGAATGGTGCCTGCCGTCCGGTCAAGGATTTCGGCGAGATTGCCGCCAGTCTCTTTTTGTACCAGCATGCCCGTCACCAGTACGCGGAGGTCCTGCGACGGGACACGATCGAGCATCTGCGCCATGGCATCGCGCAGGGGAAGTCCGAAGTTCTGCTGCTTGAATACTTCACTAAACTCCGAGCGTACCGGCTCTGTACTCTGCTCGGCAACAATGTTGATGGATGCTGCCACCGAGTGGCCCGCACGCAATGCGCGGCCCATCATATCGATTGCATCCGGAAGCGCGGAGTTGAATGCCGCAATCCTTCGCGATCGTTTAAACATGAGGAAGCCAAAAGGGACATAGCCGAGTATGAGCCCCACCACTATTTCGATAGCGGGGATGTCAAAAAAAAGAGAGACTCCGACCAGGCCCATCATGCCCAGGGTGATCGAAGCTACCAGAAGCATGGCCGGCGTCGTTTTGACGTTGGCCTGCATGATCATGATTCTTAGCTTCCGGGATATGTGGTACTTCTGAATGAAGGCATTGAGGTTCGCAAACCGGTGCACCGGATCCGGTTTGAGTAACTGGTATCCCTGGCCATCGTCGGAGCCTGCGTGGGTCCCGGAGGCCAGGATGGCAACAATCCGGCGGTTAACGATTCTCTGGTTCTTCGTCGAACTCATGGAGAGAGCCAGAATGCCGAAGGAGATCGCTAAGATTGCGACAAACGAGATAACAAGCATTACAGGCCTCCCTTCAGGAAATCTCGAATGAGTGGTCGGCCAGGTTGGTAGCTACAGCGATTCCCGCGGCCTTCAGTTTGTCCGTGCACTTGGGAACGATTCCGGTTGCGTAGAATCGCCCTCTGACTTTGCCGTTGGGGCCAATGCCCTTCTTCTCAAACAGAAAGATATCCTGCATGCTGATGACGTCGGAGAAGGCACCGGTCAGCTCTGTAATGTGGGTGATGCGCCGGGTGCCATCGCTCATACGAGAGGCCTGAACGATGATGTGCACGGCCGCGGCAATCTGCGCGCGAATCGCCTTTTCAGCGATGCGAATCTCGCCCATCATGGCCATCGTCTCGAGACGGGCCAGCGCGTCGCGGGGCGTGTTGGAGTGGATGGTGGTGAGCGATCCATCGTGGCCGGTGTTCATAGCCTGAAGCATGTCCAGCGTCTCTTCGCCGCGGACCTCGCCAAGTACCACGCGGTCGGGGCGCATACGCAGGGCGTTGATCACCAGTTCTCTCTGCCGGATGGCGCCCTTGCCTTCCACGTTGGGAGGCCTGGTTTCAAGTCGCACCACGTGCTCCTGCCGCAACTGAAGTTCGGCCGAATCTTCGATGGTGACGATGCGCTCCTTCTCTGAGATGAAGCTGGACAGAGTATTCAGCAGCGTCGTTTTACCGGAACCGGTACCGCCCGAGATCACAATATTCAACCGGGCTTTCACGCAACCGCTGAGAAAGTCGAGCATGGGCGGAGTAAGCGCATTGAACCGGAGCAGGTCGGCGGCACCAAGCGGAGAGGAGCCGAATCGCCGGATGGAGAGAATCGGGCCATCGACCGCCAGTGGTGGAATGATGCAGTTGACACGGGAGCCGTCGGGCAGACGCGCATCCACCATCGGCGAAGACTCGTCCACGCGGCGGCCCACGGCGGATACGATCTTGTCGATGATGTGCAGCAGATGCTTGTTGTCCTGGAACGTGAGGGTGGTCTTCTCGAGCACGCCGCGGCGTTCCACGTAGATCGCGTTGTAAGTGTTCACCAGAATATCGCTGATGGTGTCGTCTTTGAGCAGCGGCTCCAGCGGTCCGAGGCCGAATACCTCATCGACCACTTCCTGCGCGAGTCGGTCTCGCTCGGCGGCGCTGAGCGGGACGCCTTGCTCATTGATGATCTGCTGAATGACGCTGAAGAATTGTTGCTGCGCGCTGGCCGTCTCCTGCATTTCCCCCAACTTGTCGAGGTCAATGCGTTTGATCAGCTCCTTGTGAACGGCGGTCTTGATGTGCTGCTGGACCCCGTCACCAATGGAGCGCACAGCGCCGTTCGGGCGCCCGTTGGGCTTGGTCGAATTGGATGGAACGGCATTGATGTCAGACATGGCGGCAGGGTCCTGAATTCTTCAAAAAAGGTGGACGTACAGCTTTACTTGAACAAAGAGAATTTCTTTTTCGGAGCGGCATCCTCCGCATGCGCCATCGGTCCAGCCACACTGCTGACCCATTTGACGAGCGCCGACGAAAACTCTGACTTGGTCTTGTAGTTAATCGGCTCACCCAGAATTCCCGAGCGCACAACCTCGGCATAGTTATTCGGGAGTTTGAAGCCCACGGGAAGGCGAATCGCTTTTTCGATCTGTTCAATGCTGACCGCGTGTTGCCCGGAGAAGCGATTGACCACGATCTTCACCTTGTCCTTGTTATCCTCATTTTGCGACAGGATGTCTGCGTATCTCGAAAGATCACGGACGGCCCCGATTTCGGGCGTAGCAATCACAAACACCTGATTCGAAGCCTCGATGACCGCCGCGTTGGTCTCGTCCAGCGTGGGGGGACAGTCCACCACCACGTAGTCGTACTCGCCCCGCAGAAAGTCCAATGTCTGTGCCATCGAATCCGGGTCGGTCGCCTTGCGCCCGTCGCAGGTATCTGGCGACGAGAGAATTTCGAGACCGCTGGAATGGGTTGCGATATAGCCGCGCAGCAACTCGCTGTCGAGCCGGCTGAGATTGCGCACCAGTTCGTGGAAGTTGTAGCGGCTGCCGTCAATGCCTAGATAGACGCACACGTGACCCAGTTGGGGATGATTGTCGATCAGTAGAACTTTTTTCTGGTAACACTCAACCAGATAAATCGCAATATGCACCGCCAGAGTGCTGGTGCCTACGCCGCCTTTGGCTCCGATAAAAGTGAGGACTGCCCCCCGCGCCGAGTGACGCGCAGACTTGGTCGCCCACTGCTGGTCGAGCCGGCTCAAGGTTTCGGCAAACGTCGCGCCATCGAAGACTGTGCCGATGAAGTCATTGCAGCCAGCGCGCATCGCACGCAGCAGGATCTCGTGGTCCTGTGTAGAGGCATGCGCAACCAGCGCCGCCCGGCCCGAATATAACTCCTGAATGTAGGCCGCGGCTTCGATGGCCTGGTCGATGTCCTTATCGAAATCAATAATGGCCAGACATAGATTCGAAGTCTTCACTAACGAGGGAAATGGGGGGCGCTTCTCGGCCGAGATATATCCGTCACAATCGGCGCGGTGCACCGCCCACATCATGGTCGATGCAGACTCGGCAATCTCATCGGCGAGGTTCGGATCGAGACCGACCGTGATCAGTGCGACGCTTGGAATACCCGCATTATTTGTACTGTCAGCCACGTTTGATTTTCCTCTATGCGACTTGCAAACTCAGTTTGATACGGACGATGCCCCACGCCTGCAGAGCCTATTTGATCGTCGGGTTGTATCCGTCCAGAAGCAGGCGCTGGCGCATCGTTTCCGCGTCCTTCGCGCTGCCGAAGGGTCCAACGTCAAGATGCAGCAGCGAGTCCTTCCCATCGTGATTGACCGCTACGTTATATCCATGGCGATTCAATGCCGCGACCATTGCCTCCGCATCCGATTCATGCGAGAGCGCCATCACTTCCACGATCGGTTCCGGCTGCGCATCCGCAGTCCTGGATGGATAGCTGCTTGTATTCGAAGGCGCCGCCGGTGCCGGAGCGGCGATGGGTGCGCTCGCCGGGGCAGTTGCCATTGCGGGTGCAGGTTGTTGCGCGCGGCTAGGCGGCAAATGGGCCAAGGCGTCCTGCGGAGTTTCCACCGGAGCCACATTCTGCGCGGCGGGAGCAGAGGGAGCCGGCGCTGGAGCGGCGGCAGGCACGGGCTGCGGCGGGACCTGGTTGCCGAACGGAGGCTTGTCCGGGATGATGGGCGGCGCCGCCGGCTGCGGATTCAGATTCTTCCCCAAACCCTTGTCAAATGCTCCTGTATCCAGGGTCCGGATGGGCAGATCAGGCTGTACTGGCTCGGTGTTCTCAGTCAGCGGATCAACCACCGTCGGGGTTACCACGACGATCAAATCCGTCGTTGAGTGGTTGCTGTTTTTCGATTTGAAGAGATACCCAAGAATCGGAATGCTGGCAACCCCCGGATTCTTATCCATAATGTCAGTCGTCCGCTGATCCAGCAGCCCCGAGATTGCGAAGCTCTGGTTGCTGCGCAACTCAACCTCGGTGTCAGCCCTACGCGTCGACAGCGCGGGAATCGTAACTCCGCCGATGGAGACGGAATTTGAATAGTCCAGTGCGCTGACTTCAGGCATAACCTTCAGGCGAATTGTGCCATCGGCGTTCACGGTGGGCGTGAACTCCACCTTGACGCCAAAGGGCCGGAAGGAGATCGACACGACCGGCTGGCCTCCGCTACCGCCCGGCTCGATCATAGGGAACGGAAATTCGCCGCCAGAGAGGAAGTCAGCCTTCTGGCCGCTGATGGTGGTGATGGTGGGTTCAGCCAAAATCTGCAGGACCTGCTTGGTCTGAAGATCCTGAATCGTGGTGCCGAGGTTCAGCTTCGCGCTATACAGCAGGAAACTCAACGGGCTCGAAGCTGTAAACGTAGCAAGCTGGCCGGCGGTACTACTGCCGCTGAGCGTTCCCGTCGAAGGATATTGCGAGGTCGTCGTCTGCGCCAGGAAGCTGGTGTTACCGCCAGGATTGAAGAGGTTGATGCCCAACTGCAGGGCCTTGTAGCGGTCGACTTCGAGAATTCGTACTTCCAGGCGGACCTGCTTGGGGTGGACCTGGGCAACCGTCATCGCATTCACGATGTCCTTGGCGTAGAGTCCCGCCAGTTTTGTCGCGGCATCGGCGATTTCAGGGCTGGCGACGGTTCCGGTGAGGGTCACCCGGCCGCCGCTTCCTTCAATCTTCACGGCGTCGCTACCGTGCATCTCCTGGGCCATCGCCGCGCGGAGTCCGTCGATATCGAGATCGGAGGAGACGACGTAGGACTGCGCCTGACCGGCCTCGTCCAGCAGAGTGAGGGAGCTGATGCCGGGATTCATCGCGGTGACGATAATCTCGTTTGGGGTCAGCGTGACCGAGCTGAGGACCGTGGGATCGGCGACATAAACGCGGCGCAGGCGGGTCTTCGTGTCGACAAAGATCGAGTGGCCAACCATAACGTGGAGCGTCTTGCCGTCGGAGGCAGCGCGGCTCACGCTGCCCAGGGCGTTCGGGACAGCTGCAGCAACGGCCGGAGCCGCCGTGTTCTGCGCCGGGCAAGCGTGCGAGGTCGCCAGAATCAGAATGACGGTCGCCCAATAGGGAGAGCCTGCGCTCCAGACCCGAGGCGTCGGTTTTTGGTCAATGTTGGCCATAAGTGATTTCACTGGAAGTTGTCCGTCTTGACGGTACCGCCCATAAATGTCTCAACCGAGTAGGGCTTGGGGGCTGGTTTTTCCACTCGAGCAGCGATCGCGGCCTTTACGGGAGCGGGGAGCGGCGTAAGTTGCGAGAAGAGTACGGGGGGCCCGGTGAAGTCCAAACGGTCTGCACCGTTTCGCAGTACAAAACGTAGCGCGCCTTGAGAGCTGGCAAGAACAACACGTTCCGCGTCCGTAGGACTGATGAGAATAGTGACCACGCTAGCGGTGGCGGGTTTGCCCTCAGGATCGGGCTCCGTCTTCTGCCCGATTGCGAGGACCGTGGCATCCTGCAGCACGGTGGTCGTCATTTCGTCCGGTTCGTTGGTGGGGTGCAGCGTAACCAGCACGTCCACATGGCTGCCGGGAAGAATGAAGCCGGCGACTCCTACCACTTCGTCGGTCTTGAGCGAGAGCGCACGCATACCGTCCGGAATCTTGACCACGATGCCGTTGCCGGCGCCCGGGGTGGACAACTGCCGCTCGAGAATGGGCTCGCCTGCTGCCAGGGGATATAGGACGGCGCGTCCGACCAATGGCTGCGGAGCGTTGAATGCCCCGGCCAGCGGCATTGATGCCGGCCAGTCCACCAGACGTAAGTTCTCAGCGCGGATCACCTGCCCTGCCTCCATGTTCGCGGCAGCAGCAACGTACTGGCTCTTGGGCGGCGGAGGAGCGTTATGGGTCTTGGTGAACTTCTGACTTAGCCAGAAGGTGAACAAGCCGGAGACCACGAGGGCGATGATAAAAGCTGAGGTGAGTCGACGCGTAATCACACTGCACCCCTTCTATTGAAACTGAAAGTAGAGCGTTAACAGGCATCCGCCGGCGATGGCCAGGCCATACGGCAGGCGGAGCGTAGCGGCGTTGGAGATATTGAGGTCCGGATGGGGCTGCAGCCCTTCGCTACCATGATGTGCGGCTAACTCGCCCACATTCGAGATCGTTTGCCGAAGGGCTCCGCGTGACCACGCCAAACCGAGCGCCATCGCTCCGCCGCAAAGTGCGGTCAACACCAGAAGGTAGGGCACATGCGTCAAGCCGGCGATGCTTCCGACCGCCATCATGAGTTTGACGTCGCCGGCTCCCATACCGCCGGCAATATAGAACACCAGAAAGACGAAGCCGCAAATGATTCCTGCAGCCAAAGCGCTCAGCAACTGCTTCCATCCGCCCAGCGCCAGGTGCAGGCACAGGCCAAACAGAAAACCAGGAATGGTAATGAAGTTCGGGATCCGCCGGCTCTTCACATCGAAGACAGAGCCCGCCATGGCGCAGGCGGCCGCGATCGCAGGATACGTCAATTCTGTTTGAAGGTGTGTCATTGATCGATCCTGATGGGGTCTTGGGAAACTTGGGGGTAATCAGTTGGCGGCAGGGCTCACATGAGATCACGTCGAACTCATGTGAGCCCGTCCGGGTTACGCAACAGCAGTGGTCAGCTCGTTGCCAATGGTGTTGAAGGTGTTTGCAATCGACTGCGCAAGCGAACCCATCGCCGTAACGGAGCCGAGGCCAACCAGCGCCGCGACCAACGCGTATTCGATAAGATCCTGGCCGGACTCTTCCGTCATCAGGTTCTTCAGCAGCTCTTTCATGTTCTTCATTTGTCTTTTTCTCCGTAGTTTCCAGGGTTGAGGTTAGGAAGCCAGGTGGGCACGCCATCTGACGAACTGATGTGCCCGCCTACCGGAGGCACACGTGGGGCAGAAAGCAGCCTGCGTAAGCATCGACGTCTAACACTTACGCAGGCAGGTACCAACTAAGCGACGGCGGTAGTCAGCTGGTTGCCGATGCTGTTGAAGGTGTTGCTGATCGAGTTCTTGAGGCTGCCCATCGCGGCAACGGCGCCAAGACCTACCAGAGCTGCAACCAGTGCGTACTCGATCAGATCCTGACCGGACTCTTCGTTGATCAGGTTCGTCAGAAGCTGCTTCATGTTCTTCATTTTTTGTTTCTCCTCGTTCGGGTTTTCCGCGGTACTCCGGGTTTGCGAGTCCCATGGGATGTCCGAAGAGTAGGTCGAACGCGCAAGATTAGAAATCCCCAAGAAGTGTCACTCAATAACACTAAAGTTCGCCCTCCTGACATCCTATCTTCATGGTTCTAAGGTACTTATCAGGACATACGCGCTAGAATAGCGTTGTACCATCCTGAAACACGCATTTTCCCGGCCGACATGCAAGACATGCAAAAGCAGAAATGTCACGCGTGATCTGTCGAACCCTCAATCTGGCCCGCAACCCGGTGATTCGGGACCGCGGAACATGCAGCCGCGGCAGCCACGCGATGATTCCAAGTCGATCTCAACCATGCCTGTATCCTTAATGAGCGAGAGAGAAGGATCACCCTTGAATCCTCACAGCGAGACTTCCGCGTACGGACGATGGCCCGTTCCCCCTCGCTCGCTGGCGGTGATCTTCACGCTGGCGCTGGGCATGCGTTTGCTGGCGGTGTGGTCCTTCGTTTCCAACCGCGGCCGGTACTGGCTCTTTTCGCACCCGTACGAGATGGGACTGGTGGCGAACTCGCTGATTCATGGCCATGGTTACAGCTCGCCGTTCGGCGGATCGACCGGCCCGACGGCGATTGTCGCACCCGGATACCCAACCTTGATTGCGGTTGTCTTCCTGGCCTTCGGCAGCGATACATTTGCGTCCGCGCTGGTGATCATGGGGCTGCATATTCTGATTGGCCTCGTCACAATCTGGCTGATGATGCATGTCGCGCGCGAACTCTTCGACCAGCGAACCGCAATCGTCGCCGGCGCATTCTGGGCGGTTTCACTGCCGCTGCTCTGGATTCCGACCATCTTCTGGGAGACCAGCATCTCCGCCTGCGCATTTGTCGGCATGGTGGCGCTGGCAATCCGCTGCCGGCGCGAGCCCACCATGACCACGTGGATCCTACTCGGCGCATCCGGCGCCATCGCCGCACTCATCAACCCGGCCCTGCTGCCGTCGCTGGTAGCCATCATGGGATGGGTGGCCTGGGAGACGCGGCATGTCGCCCGGACCGCAGCGGCCATCGGCTTCCTGACACTATTGCTGGTATATGCTCCGTGGCCCATCCGCAATGCGCTCCGCTTCCACGCCTTCATTCCCATGCGCAGCACGGTTGGCCTGGAAATGTACATGGGCAACCGGCCCGGCGCCACCGGCCGCCTGGACGAGTCAGTGCTTCCCATGGCCAATCCGCAGGAGTTCAAGAACTTCGTCGCAATGGGAGAAATTGCCTACACCCACAACCGGTCCGTGGAAGCGTCGGAGTATATTCGCGCGCACCCGTTGATCTTTCTCAAGCTCAGCGCGCGGAGGGTCTATCGCTTCTGGTCCGGCACCGGCAACGTGGACGGCTCTCCGTTCTATGGGTTTCACGCTGGCTTGACGGCCATGTTCGGATTCGCTGGCGTGGCCCTGATATACCGCAAACGGATGAGGGCAACCGCGGCTCTCATTGCGCTGCCGCTGCTGCTCTTTCCATTTCCCTACTACATCACCCACGCCGAATTCCGCTACCGCCTGAACATCGACGCGCTGTTGACCATTCCGGCTGCCTACGCGGTCACCCAGTTGGCCGCCGCTTTGTCGCACCGCAAGGCCGCAAAGCAGGCTGCGGGCGCCGCGAAACCGACTCTAGCCGGATCTTCCCTCAAATGAGGGCGATTATCGCGCCTTGTGACATAGGAACGTCACACATGTGACATCCGGAAGCGATATGATTTCTGTACCGAACCCTATTCCCTTCAAGCGGAAGCAAGATTCGCACCGCTCCGGATTGGGCGAAACGGAATACGGAAATCAACTTGTCGCTAACCAGCTGCTGCGAACATCCAAGTGTGCAACAGCAGTTCTCCCGGAGATTCATGTTGGCGTATCCCATCTGGTCTGGTCTTGCTGTTCAAGTGCCTTCAGGCACTGGCTCGACCAGTATCTTCGATCCAGCGGGAACTCCCGCGCACTCCATCTTCAGCCTGTCCTTGCTGGTGCTTAGCATCACGGGTGCCATCTTTCTGGTGGTCGGCGGACTGCTGACGTATGTTCTGCTGCGCTATCGCCATCGCGCCAGCGACGCCAACGCCATGCAGGAGCCGCCGCAGATTTACGGCAGCAATCAGATTGAGCTCTCCTGGACCGTCATTCCGATCCTGATAGTGGTCATGCTCTTCCTCGCAACGGCGCGCATTATCCTCGCCACGCAGAACGCGCCCAAACCTGCCAGCGCCCTCGATGTTACCGTCATCGGTCACCAGTTCTGGTGGGAATTCCGCTATCCCAGGCTCGGTATCGTCACGGCCAACGAACTGCACATCCCGGTCAGCGATCCTAAGAATCCCACGCCCACCTACCTGACCATGTCCTCTGCCGACACCAATCACAGCTTCTGGATTCCGCGACTGGCCGGCAAGATGGATGTGATTCCCAACCGCGTCAATACCATGTGGATTGATCCCGAGTCGCCCGGCCTCTACCTTGGCCAGTGCGCGCAATACTGCGGAACCCAGCACGCCCTGATGCTGCTGCGCGTCTACGCTGACACACCCGCGCAGTTTGCCGCCTGGATCGCGCACCAGCAGCAGTCCGCAGCGAATGATCCCGGCGTAGCAGAGGGCCGCAGCGTCTTCCAGCACACCGCTTGCATCAGCTGCCACACGGTCGCCGGAACCGTCGCCTCCGGCAGGTTCGGCCCCGACCTGACGCACCTCGCCAGCCGCGACACCATCGCTTCCGGGTCTGTGCCGCTCACCCCGGCCAATCTTCGCGCCTTCGTCGACAACCCCGCGCAGTTCAAACCCGGCTGCCTGATGCCGGCCATGCACCTCAACGATCACGATCTCGACGCCGTCACCGCGTATCTGATGACGCTGAAATAAGTACGGAAGGACCTGCTATGGCAACCCAAGCTCCGGTCAGCGTGACAGTGGCACAGACTGCGCCGCGCCGTCTCGTGCTCGACGTGCTGCACGACTGGGTCACCACCGTCGACCACAAAAAGATCGGCCTGATGTACATCGGCTACGCCCTGATCTTCCTGGTCATCGCGGGGTTCGAGGCGCTTCTGATGCGCATCCAGCTCGCCATCCCCAACAACCACTTCGTCTCGCCGCAGATTTTCAACCAGCTCTTCACCATGCATGGCACCACCATGGTGTTCTTCGTCGGGATGCCGATTCTCTTCGGCTTTGGTAATTACCTCATCCCGCTGATGATCGGCGCGCGCGATATGGCCTTCCCGCGCCTCAACGCCTTCAGCTTCTGGATTTCGGCCTTCGGCGGCCTGCTGCTTTACTTCAGCTACTTCGGAGCCAGCGGGCTCTACGGCGCGGGTTCCGCGCCCGATGTCGGTTGGTGGGCGTACGCGCCGCTCACCGCGCGTGTCTTCTCCCCCGGCCACAGCTCCGACTACTGGACCCTTTCCATCTTGTTGGGCGGGGTAGGCACCATTGGGACCTCGCTCAATATTGTGGCGACCGCAATTTCTATGCGCTGCCCCGGCATGACGCTGAACCGCATGCCGCTGCTGGTCTGGCTCTACACAGTAATGTCCTGCCTGGTCTTCGTCACCATCAGCCCGCTCACCGCAGCGCAGATCATGCTGATGCTCGACCGCTACCTCGGTTCGCACTTCTTCGACACCCAGGCCGGCGGCTCTGCGGTTCTCTGGATGCATTTCTTCTGGATCTTCGGCCATCCCGAGGTGTACGTCCTCGTCCTGCCTGCATTCGCCTTTGCCAACGAGATCATCCCCGTCTTCTCGCGCAAGGCCATCTTCGGCTACCCGGCGATGGTGGCCGCGTCGGTGGGCATCGGCTTCATCAGTCTCAGCGTCTGGGCGCATCACATGTTCACCATCGGCATGACCGCCGGTGCCAATACTTTCTTCGTGCTCGCAACCATGGCCATCTCCGTACCCACCGGCATCAAGATCTTCAATTGGTTAGCCACGCTCTGGGGCGGCAAGATTCACTTCACCGCATCCATGATGTTCGCCATCGGCTTCCTGTTCCAGTTCCTCATCGCAGGCCTTACCGGCATTATGCTCTCGGTCGCCCCCTTCGACTGGCAACTCAGCGGTTCCTACTTCGTCGTCGCGCACTTCCACTATGTGCTGGTGGGCGCCATCCTCTTCATGATCTTCTCTGCGTTCTACTACTGGTATCCGAAGATGTCCGGCCGCATGCTCAGCGAGAAGATGGGCAAGTGGCACTTCTGGCTCTTCCTCATCGGCTTCCATCTCACCTTCGACTTCATGCACATTCCCGGCCTCGAAGGCATGCCGCGCCGTATCTATACCTACGAAGCCGACCGCGGATGGATGATGTGGAACATGATCGTCTCCAGCGGCGCCATCTTCCAGGCCATTGCCACGCTGCTGTTCGTCTACAACATGATCTGGTCGTACTTCAAAGGCCCCGAAGCCGGCCCCGATCCATGGGACGCGTGGACTCTCGAGTGGTCCACCACTTCGCCTCCGCCGGTCTACAACTTCGCCGTAACGCCAACCGTCGAGAGCCGCCGCCCGCTATGGGACCTGAAACACCCCGACGACCCCGACAGCCATTACGAGTAGAGAGGAGGCACATTGAGCGAAGCCGCCGTCATTCCGCAGAGCCAGAACGCCGCATGGGTATTGCCCTCGCGTGGCATCGTGGGCATGGCCTGCCTCATCGTCGCCGAAGCCGCCATCTTCATCATCTTCATCGTGGCGTATCTCTACTATCTCGGCAAAAGCGTGACCGGACCGACCCCGCACGACGTCCTCGAGATTCCCATCTTCACCAGCATCTGTCTGTTCTCCTCGAGCGCCACCGTTCATGCAGCCGTCTCCGCGCTGCACCAGGGCAAGCGCGCCACAACCTCGCTGTGGCTGGCCGCAACGGTGCTCCTTGGCGGCATCTTCCTCGCCGGCACAGCGCATGAGTGGTATCAGCTCATCGTCCACGACCACCTCACCATCCAGACCAATCTTTTCGGCACCACCTTCTACTCGCTGGTGGGTCTGCACGCGACTCACGTCGTCGTTGGCCTGATCATGCTGTCGCTGGCACTCGTTTTTTCGCTCACGGGCTCCCTCACCCCCAGGCACACCGGCAAACTCGAGGTTCTCTCTCTCTACTGGCATTTCGTCGACGCCGTATGGGTCGTCGTCTTCACCGTCGTTTACATCCTGGGCAGATGAGGCCTTTTGATAGGGACGGGCTTTAGCCCGTTCATAACCGCAGCTGTAACAAAAATGGGCTTTAGCCCCAGGGATAAACGAATGCAGGACCAGCACACCAGCAGCGACCCCAATGTGATCCAGCTTCCGCGACCGACCGCTTGGCCGCTGGTGCTGGCGATCGGCATCGCGCTCATCTTTACGGGCATGGTCACCAACATAGCGGTCGGAGCGCTCGGCCTGATCCTCAGCATCGCCGGCAGTGTCGGCTGGTTCCTGCAGGTGCTGCCGCACGAAGCGCATGAAGACGTGCCGGTAAGCCTTGAGGAGATTCAGGTCTCCACCTCGCGTACGCTGATGGAGCGCCAGTCGCTCCACCCCGCCAGCGCCGCCCCGCGCAAGATACTGCCCGTCGAAACCTTCCGCATCACGACCGGCATCCGCGGCGGTATCGCGGGCGGTACTGCGATGGTTGTACCCGCAACCCTGTTCAGCCTGCTGAAGTATCACAGCCTCTGGTACTCGGTGAATCTCCTTGCGGCCGGCGGTTTCGTCAGCTGGGCCGGCGCCAGTGACGCATTTCTCAGCCAGTTTCATCTGCAGGGAGTGATAGCCGGTTTCCTCATTCAAGGATTCGTCTCTCTGCTGGTCGGCTTGCTATACGGCGCCATGCTGCCCATGTTCCCCAGGTATCCGATCCTGACGGCGGGCTTTATGGCTCCGCTGCTCATTACCGGAATTGTGCACTCGGCGCTGGGCATCGTCAGCCCCATCCTCAATCAGCGCATCGACTGGTTCTGGTTCGTAATGTCGCAGGTTGCCTTCGGCCTGGTGTGCGGCTACGTCGTCAACTTGCACACCCGCGTGCGCACGCCACAGTTCCAGGCACTGCCGTTCGCCGTGCGCGCCGGACTCCACATAAACCCGGACGAGTCGCAGGACCACACCAAGGAAGACAGACCGCAATGAACTTTCGCTCGCTCATAATCCGGCTCGCGGCTTGCGCTGTCGCCCTCGTGGCTGCGGGCTGCAATGGCGCGCCCGGAAAGCCCGGCCCCGAACCCGAGGTCCCGCGCCCGGAGCAGGTGCTCGATTTCGCCACACTCTATGGTCAGAACTGCGCCGCCTGCCACGGCGAACATGGCACCAACGGCGCAGCTATCGCGCTTGCCAATCCCACATACCTTGCCATCGCCGGCGCCAGCAACATCGAGCGCATCACCGCGAACGGAGTTCCCGGCACGGCAATGCCGCTCTTCGCAAAATCCAAAGGCGGCACGCTAACCGATCAACAGATCGCCGTCCTCGCGGAAGGCATGCAGAAAAACTGGGGCAACTCCGGCGCACTCGCTGGCCAGACGCCGCCCTCCTACGCCGCCGGCACACCCGGCGACCCCGTCCCGGGACAGAAAGCGTTCGCCACCTACTGCGCGCGCTGCCACGGCGCGGACGGCACCGGCGCCTCCGCCGGCAACGGTCTCACAACCGGCTCACTCGTCGATCCAGCGTACCTAGCCCTGGTCAGCGATCAGGGCCTGCGCAGCATCATTCTTGCCGGGCAAACCGAGCAGGGTCCGCACGACTGGCGCTCCTACCAGACCGGCCATTCGTTGACCGACCAGGAGATTACCGACACCGTCGCATGGCTCGTATCGCATCGCATCGCAACCCCGGGACAACCCTACAAGCAGCGGCCTTAACCGCAGCGGAGAAGCACATGAGCGAACTCGAACAACCCGGAGCTTCCACCCAGCCCAGCAGCGATGGCGCACCCAATCCCGGCGCAGCCCTGCACTCGCGCCGTGCGTTTCTCTTCAAGCTCTCCGTCATGCTGAACGCCGCCGTCGGGGCCGTCCTCGCAGTGCCTCTGATTGGCTACCTGCTAGGCCCGGCGCTAAAAAAGAACGCCAACACCGGAGCGTGGATCACCCTCGGAAGCATCGATCAATTCCCTGTCGGCGAAACTCGCCTTGCCGACTTCCGCAGCCCGGTCGCCACCTTCGACGACGGCGATACGGCCAAAGTCGCCTGCTGGGTGCGCCGCGTCGCAGACCGGCAATTCCAGGTTTTCGCCGTCAACTGCGCGCACCTCGGTTGCCCGGTGCGCTGGTTTGCCCAATCAAAGCTCTTCCTCTGCCCATGCCACGGCGGCGCCTACTACGAGGACGGCAGCCGCGCCTCAGGCCCGCCCGAACGCGGCCTCTTTGAGTACCGCTATCAACTCACCGGCGACTCGCTCATGATCCACGCCGGCGACATGCCCACGCTCGCCACCCAGGCCTCCTGCTCCAAGCCCAAGCCGCTCATCCAGATCGAACCATCTGCATCCACTTCCGCGAGGCCCCAATGGCCAGCCTGAAACAACGCGCCATCGACGCCTACGAGTGGCTCGAAAACCGCCTGGGCCTCATCAAGCCGCTCGTCCACGCCGCCGAACATCCCACGCCCGCCAACAACGCCAGCTGGATGTATGTCTTCGGCAGCGCCGCCACCGTCCTGCTCCTGATGCAGGTCGTCACCGGCATCCTGCTCGCCCTCGTCTACAGCCCCTCGGCCAACGAAGCCTGGAGCAGCCTCGGCGTTCTCAACCACACCATCCCGCTCGGCTGGTATCTACGCGCGCTGCACGGCTGGGGTTCGGACTTCATGATCGCCATCGTGCTCATCCACATGGTGCAGGTCTTCCTCTTCGGCGCGTACAAATTCCCGCGCGAACTCACCTGGATCGTCGGTGTCTTTCTTCTCTTGCTCACGCTCGGCATGGCCTTTACCGGACAGGTCATGCGCTTCGACCAGGATGCCTACTGGGGTCTCGGCATCGGCGCCTCCATCATGAGCCGCGTCCCGCTCATCGGCGCACCGCTGGTCCATCTGCTGCTCGGCGCTCCCATCATCGGCGGTGCCACCGTATCGCGCTTCTTCACACTGCACGTCTTCGTCATTCCTGGAATGCTGCTTGCCTTCGCCTTCGTCCACATCTTCATGACGCTCAAGCACGGCGTCAGCGACTGGCCCATGCCCGGCCGCATCGTCAGCAAATCCACCTACGAGCGCGAGTACCATGAACTCACCCTCAAGACCGGCATCCCCTTCGTGCCCGACGCCGCATGGAAGGACGCCGTCTTCGCCGCCGCTATCATCTTCGCCGTCATGGCCTGCGCGTTCTTCTTCGGCCCGTTCGGCCCCACCGGCACGCCCGATCCCACCATCATCCAGACTGTCCCCAAGCCCGACTTCGCGTTCCTCTGGATCTATGCTGTCCTCGCTTTTCTGCCGGCCTCGCTCGAAACCCCCGCCCTGCTCATCGCGCCGGTCGTCATCATCGCAGCGATGCTGCTGCTGCCTCTGTTTGCGGGCGAAGGCGAGCGACACTGGTCTCGCCGCCCGGTCGCCGTGCTCATGGTCTCGGTCATCGCCGTCACGCTCGCCATCTTCACCCACCTTGGCACCTACACGCCGTGGAGCCCCATCATGGACGCGTGGACCAGTGCGCCCGTCCCCCCTCAATATCTCCACAACCGCACGCCGCTCGAGCGCCAGGGCGCCCTCGTGCTGCAGGATAAGCAGTGCCGCAATTGCCACGCACTGGGCGGCGTAGGCGGACAGCGCGGCCCCTCGCTCGATGCCGTCGCCTCGCGCATGACCGAAGACCAGATCATCCGCCAGGTCCTGCAAGGCGGCGGCAACATGCCCGCCTACGGCAACGCCCTCAACCCATCGGAAACCAAGGCGCTCATGCGCTTCGTCATGACGTTGAACGGAGATCTCGCGCCTGCCGTCGACGCCTCCCGCCAACTC
>Ga0206805_1039_pt1 | contig 29499 bp, 22 predicted proteins | sample Alteio_BWOrgCont_59_FD_152890 | JGI IMG/M metagenome (GOLD analysis project Ga0206805, IMG submission 152890) | Enriched cells from forest soil in Barre Woods Harvard Forest LTER site, Petersham, Massachusetts, United States -... | ecosystem: Environmental > Terrestrial > Soil > Temperate forest >... | reverse complement strand
ACATCCTGTTGTCCGGGAGCGAGGGGTGCACCGACGGTGTGCATACATGGGACGACGCGTTTTTCGTCCTTGTCGATTTCTGCGAAGACGGGTGCGCCGATGCGGGCCATGATGCGCATGTTGACGACGGCGTAAGCGGAGTCGGTGAGCTGCACTCCGATCTGCGACATGGGAGAGCCTATTGGGCCCATCGAGTAGGGAAGGACGTACATCGTTCGGCCGCGCATGCTACCGCGAAAGAGCTGCTTGAGCTTCTTCCGCATGACGTAGGGGTCTTCCCAGTTGTTGGTGGGGCCGGCAGTGTCTTTGGAGAGGGAACAGATGAAGGTGCGGTCTTCGACACGCGCGACATCGTTGGGAGCCGAGCGAGCAAGGAAGCAGCCGGGCCAGAGCTTCTGGTTGAGTTTGGTGAAGGTGCCTGCGCGGACGAGTTGGTCGCAGAGGAAGTCGTATTCGGCCTGCGAGCCGTCAATCCAGTGAATGCGGTCTGGCTGGGTGAGGTCGGCCATCTTTTCGACCCAGCGGATGAGATGTTTGTTGGTGGTAGGCGGCGCGGCGATAGCGGCTTCAACGATTGCTGTCTTCATAGGGTTGTCGCAAATCCTTCGCATACAAGTCTTCGCCTCCGAAGAGGGACTGTCAACCTGCATTACGTTCTTTGCTGCGGCGGCAATACTAGTAGAAATTTTTCTGTCAATTGTGACGGCAGGCTGTGAGCTTTTGCAAGATGGGCGGACGAGTTTTCCTAGGGCGTTAGCGATAGCATGACTAGACAAGCTATGACTGACGTAAGCGTTCTTTCTCCCCAGATTCTGTTGCATATCGCCCAAACTCTTAACCTTCCGATGCATGGCCTGGTGGCTGTTATCAAGCTGCTGGATGAAGGAGGAACCGTGCCGTTTATTGCGCGGTATCGCAAGGAGGCTACGGGAAATCTGGACGAGGTGCAGATACGCGATATCGAGGAGAAGCTCGCTTACTTTCGCGATCTGGCGGCGCGGAGAGCGACGATTCTGGCTTCGATTGCGGAGCAGGGCAAACTGACGGATGAGTTGAAGGCGCGGATTGAAGCGACGCTGGATAAGAGCGAGTTGGAAGATTTGTATTTGCCTTACCGGCCGAAGCGACGGACGAAGGCGACGATTGCTCGCGAGAAGGGGCTGGAGCCGCTGGCGATTTATTTGTGGGAGCAGAAGAAGGGCGATGAGCCGTTGAGTGTAATGGCTCCGAAATTTGTTGATGTGGAGAAGGGGGTGGCTGCGGTTGAGGAGGCGCTGGAAGGAGCGCGGCATATCGTTGCGGAGATGATCAGCGAGAGTGCCGATTTGCGGAAGGCGGTGCGCTCGCTGATGTTTGAAGAAGGTGTGGTGGTAAGCCGCAAGGCGATGGATGCTGTGGATGAGCAGGAGAAGTTCAAGATGTACTACGAGTATCGCGAGCTGGTGAAGACGATCCCGTCGCACCGAATGCTGGCGATTCGTCGGGGTGAGAGTGAGAACGTTCTTTATTTTTTGATTGAGGTGGAGACTGCTCGGGCTACTGGAGTTTTGCGGCGTGGCGTGCTGCGGGAGCAGGGGGATTGGACGCCGCAGCTTGAGTTGGCGATTGAGGATTGCTGGGCCAGATTGTTGAACTCGTCGATACAGGGGGAGCTGCGGCTGGAGTTGAAGAAGCGCTCCGACCTGGATGCGATTCAGGTGTTTCGCGAGAATCTGGGTCATCTGCTGCTGGCTCCTCCGGCGGGGCCTATCTCTGTGCTGGGGATTGATCCGGGGCAGAGGACCGGGTGCAAGGTTGCGGTAGTGGATGAGACGGGCAAGTTTCTGGCCAACGATGTGCTTTATCTGCATACGTCGAAGGGAGCGGCCGAGGCTGCGGGAAAGACGCTGGAGGCACTGATCGTGAAGCATCAGGTGCGTGCGATTGCGATTGGCAATGGCACGGCTTCGCGAGAGACGGATGCGTTTGTACGGGATTTTCTGCGAGAGCGCGGGCTTGAGAATATTTTTTCGGTGACGGTGAGTGAGTCGGGGGCGAGTATCTATTCGGCTTCCGATGTGGCGCGGCAGGAGTTTCCGGATCTGGACCTGACGGTACGGGGTGCGATCTCGATTGCACGTAGATTGCAGGATCCGTTGTCGGAGCTGGTGAAGGTTGATCCGAAGTCGATTGGGGTGGGGCAGTATCAGCATGATGTGGACCAGCGGCAGTTGCAGCAGTCGCTCGAGACGGTGATTGAGAGCTGTGTGAATCGAGTTGGCGTGGATTTGAATACCTCTTCGTGGACGCTGTTGCGGTATGTGTCGGGCGTTACGGAGCGGACGGCGCTGAATATCGTGAGCTATCGGAATGAGCATGGACGGTTTCGCTCGCGGACTCAGTTGATGAAGGTGCCGGGGATTGGAGCGAAGACGTTTGAGCAGGCGGCAGGGTTTCTGCGGATTCGCGATGGGGAGAATCCGCTGGATATGACGGCGGTGCATCCTGAGTCGTATGCGGTGGTGGAGCAGATTGCCGCGTCGTTGAAGGCTCCGGTGGAGGAGTTGATCAAGACGCCGCAGCTGCTGGAGAAGGTGGATAAGAGCGCGGTCTCGGCGGGGAGTTTTACGCTGAACGATATTTTGGAGGAGCTAAGGAAGCCGGGGCGCGATCCACGGGACAAGTTTGTTGCGCCGAGCTTCAACGAAAGTGTGCGGGAGCTGGCGGATGTGCTGCCGGATATGGTGCTTGAAGGGGTGGTGACGAATGTGACGAAGTTTGGGGCGTTCGTCGATATCGGGGTGCACCAGGATGGGCTGGTGCATATCAGCGAGCTGTCGGTGAAGTTCATCAAAGACCCTTCTGAGGCGGTGAAGGCGGGGCAGATTGTGAAGGTGAAGGTGTTGAGCGCGGATGCGAAGACGAAGCGGATTGCGCTTTCGATCAAGGCACTGTTTGAGGCTGGGCCGCGCGGTGTGAAGCCGGTGATGGGAGCTTCGGCTGCTCCGGCAAAGGCGCAGGTGCGGCCAGCCATGAAGGCTCAGGCGCAGGTGAAGGCTCCGGTGTCGTTCGACGATAAGCTGGCGATGCTGTCCTCGAAGTGGAAGGTGCGGTAGATATTCATTGAAACTCCTTTGAGGGGTACCCCCCTCCCCCCCAGGAGGGTATTTTGCGGCTAACTTCTTTGCATTGTTCGGTTTGCTGAGGGTTAGTGGCTGTAAAATATTGATTTCAGATGGTTTGCTTGCAAAATATTGATTATAAAAGGATTGCGGGCTGGGTTTTTTTCGGAAAGCTCCGTTTGGGTGCCGGAGCTTTCTGATCTTTTGATCTCTACCTTCTAGTTTAGTGGATTGGGTGGAACTAATGGGACACGTGATTCTCCTGGATTGGCGCGGGGATTTGATGGTTTGGGGCTTGACAGGCTGCTGACTAGATCATTGCGCTGGGTTGGGTGGTGCGGGCGCGCCAGATCTCCAGAAGAGTGGCGGCGATGGTGAAGATGACGGGGCCGAGTACGATGCCGGTGACTCCGAAGAGGGCGATGCCGCCGAGGATGGTGATGAGGATGGTTGCGGTGTGGGTGCGGAGATGGGAGCCGACGAGGATGGGATAGAGGAGATTGTCGATGGTGCTGACGATGAGACCGCCCCAGACGGCGAGGAGGGCTGCCTTTCCCCAATGGCCGTTGAGGCCAAGGTAGAGCGCGACGGGTACCCAGACGACAAAGGCTCCGAAGGCGGGGATCATGGCGAATGCGGTGAGGGTGAAGGCCCAGAGGATGACGCCGGGAACGCCGAGTACCCAGAAGGCGAGGCCTGCGAGGATGCCCTGGACGACGGCGATGGTGAGACGGCCGAGGGCCGTGGCGAAGATGGTGTTGCCGACTCTGTCGAGGAGTTCGCTGGTCTCGTCTTCACGCAGAGGGATGAGGTAGCGAAGGGAGTCGAGGGCGAAGGCGCGGTCGCGAAAGAGGAAGAAGAGGATGAAGAGCATGACAACGAGTTCGGTGATGAGGTGGACGGAGTTGGTGAAGATAGCTGCGAATTTGGTGCCGGCGTAGGCGGCGGAGGTGCGGGCTGCGTTGGTGATGTCGATGGAGGCGGAGAAGGTTTCGATAGCGGAGGCGAGGGCTGGGCGATTGGCGATGAAGTCGGTGACGCTGTTTTGGGTGGAGTGGGTGCGAAGGGCGGTGACGGCGGCGAAGGCCTGCTCGCCGATATGCTGCGCGAGAAAGAAGCCAGGGACGATGATGGCGAGGATGATGATGGAGATGGCGACGGCGGCGCAGGTGGAGCGGCTTTTTATTTTGGCGGCGAGCCAATCGTAGGGGCGCTGGGTGATGACGGCGAGGGAGATGGCTCCGACGATGGCTGGGAAGAACGGATAGAGGATGAGGGCGCAGAGGATGAGGAAGCCAAGGGTGAGGAGGAACAGGGTGATCTTCTGCCAGGGTAGATCGTCGTGGCTGTCCGGCATGTTAGCTCCGTGAGGTTGAGTTAGATGCGGGCCGGTATGCTGATGCGCTTGGGCGGGAGAGAATTTCGGCTACAGGGTATTCTGACGGCGTTGGTGAAGCTTGAGCGTGGTTTCCTAAAATCTGGCTGGTCTCCTAAAGACCTATTGCGGAGGTATGGATATGGTGCACCTTGATCCCTGGCTTGCGTTTGGTGTGGTGTTGTCTACCGCCGCTACAGATGCAGTGTATGTGATGTTCAATTCGGCTGTATCGACGCAGCGGCGTGTGGCAGCTGCTTCCTGGAGCAGTGTCTGGTATCTGCTTTCGGCGTTTGCCGTTATTAGTTATACGAAGAATTGGGTCTATGTTTGTTTTGCAGCGGCGGGGTCTTGGATTGGTGCTTACGTTTCGATGACGTTGTTGCGCAGGGCTAAGGGGAGGGGTGGCCCGGCGGCTATATAGGTTGGGTTTGTCAGAGTGCGATCGTCCTTCGGACGATGCCCACATCTCAGAATCGAGATATGGGGCACCCGGCTAACATTGATTACCGTCTATGTTGATGAGCATTCACAAAAATTACAACAGGCAATCGTTGCCGTTCTTCAGAAGCTTCACGAAGATATGAACCTGTAATTTGTCTGAATCGTAAGTAAAGCGGCGCGCTCAGCTAAACACTATAGTTCCATGGCGAATTGGTGGGTGGGTTCGTAGGTGGTGGGTTTGGGTTCGGTGGCTAGGTCGAGGATGAGGCGCTCGAGGACTAACAATTTGTTGGCGGGACTGCTGCGGAGTTCGAGGTCGGCGCGGGCTACGAGGCGGATGGCGCGGGTGAGTTCGCGGCGGGATTTGTAGCGGCGGGCTTGCTTGATGAGATCATCGGCGGCGAAGGGAGGCATGCGGAAGCCTTGCCATAAGACCTGCCAGATAGCGCGGGAGTCGCGCACGTTTTTTTCGGAGATGATGAGCATCTGGCGGAAGGTGCGGGCGAGCATGTAGAGATGGCCGATGGCGGCGTCTTCGCCACCGTCGGAGGCGTTGAGGAGGCCGTGGAGGAGGAGCAGGGCGCGGGGGCGGTCCTTGGCGGAGATGGCGTCGGTGAGCTCGTAGAGGCTGCGCTGCTTGGCGGCGAGGACCATGGTTTCTACGTCGCCAAGGGTGACGCGGTTTTTTCCTTCGACGTAGAGGAGGAGCTTTTCGAACTCGCTGGCGATGAGCATCATGTCGGCGCCGAGGGAGTCGACTAGCTCGCGGGCGGCGTCGGGGTCGAAGCGGACGTTGCGGGATTCGGCGGTGGTGGTGACCCACTTGATGGCGTCGGACTCTTCGACGCGGGCTAGTTCGACGAAGCCGCACCAGTCGCCGAGGGTCTCGCGGATGCGCTCGTAGCGCTCCTTGTCCTGGTAGTCCATCTTGCGGAGGTCGGTGGGGATGCGGAGGTGGTCGGCGACGAAGAGGATGAGGGCCGATGGATTGGGTGAGCGGAAGTAGGCGTCGATGGCGGCGAATTCTTCTTTTTTGCTGCCGCGGCCGTAGAGGGTTTTCAGGTTGCGAACGAAGAGGACTTGAAACGGCGCCATGAGGGATGGGGTCTGGGCGCGGTCGAGGACCTCGAAGATGCTGGTGTCGGCTAGGTCGAGATCGTGGAGGCAGAAGTCGCGAGTTTCTTCGGGGGCGAGGGTGGAGAGGACGGCTTTGCGGCAGCGATCGTAGAGGAAGATCTCGTCGCCGATGAGGACGTAGCCGGGTCGGAGGGTGGCTGGCGAGGCGATCTCTGCTACGAAGCGGTCTATCGAGGCGAAGGATTTGAGAGAGGCCATTAGAAGGACTCCAGCATATCGCTTACTACGGATTGGGCGAATTCGCGAGCGACGCGCTTGACGGCGTAACCGTCTTCCTGAATGAAGCCGCTGAGGTCCTGAGTGGACTGGTATTGCTCGTGGTAGACGATGTTGTCGTTGCGGTAGAGGACGTGGCCGTCGTGGGCGAGGAGGAGAACGCGGGCGGTGATGGTGACGAGGTAGCTGGAGGATTGGCCGCTGTTGGCGTCGTAGGTGAGAGGAGCGACGGTCTGGGTGAGGATGGTGCCGTGGAGGGTGGCGTCGGCGTCAGGTGAGTCGGTGTTGAGGATTTGGTATTTGGTGCGAGTGTTGAGCTCGCGGATGATGGCCTGGGTAAAGACTGCTTCGGTGTGGTAGGCAGTGGCGTTGGTTTTGAAGATGGGGACGCTAAGGGTGCGGACGTTGGCGGGAATGTGAGTAGCGGAGCCGGCCTGGTGGTAGCCGCAGCCAGCCAGGGTGACGAGGAGGAGCAGCGTGAGGTGGCGAAGGCGCATCGGCTGTTTCTATTGTCGCATTGGCAGATAAATGGGTGGGTTTTTTCGTTGGTGGAGATTAAAAGTGGTAAACGTGGTTTTTGCTGGGGGTTTTTAAGAGATGTGCGTTTTGGACGTGGTGTTTTTGTGGTGAAGTTGTGGTGGATTGCGTGGTAAAGGTGGTGGGCGGGATGGTGTTTTTTGGGGGTTGAAAGAGGGGACAGTTTTTTCAGTTTTATTTTTTGGTGGGTCTGTGGGCCTAGGGCTATGTGATGTGCTGGAGGTGGGTGTCCTTGAATGCGGCGGGGTATTTGAGGCCGTAGCCGAGGAGGCGGTCCGCGGCTATGTGTGCGATCCAGATGAGGGCGATTGCGGGGGCGAGACGCCAGTGTAGGAGATAAGCTGCGAGCAGGAGAGCCAAGGGAAGCGAGAGGGTGTGGACGAGATTGTAGAGCGTGGCTCCGAGGCGCGGGTTCAGGAGGTAGCCGACCATGAAGAGGTCTGGAGCGAGGAAGAGGATGGCGAAGAGAAGCCAGCTATAGTGCAGGTGCTGGTAAGCGAAGATGGTGAGGGCCAGGAGGACGGCCTCTTCGACGCGGAGCAGGATGGCTGGGCGGGTCAACATGCTTTCGATCCTTTTGAGTTCTCGAATGAGAGGCAGAGAAAAGGCAGCCTTGACGGCTGCCTTTTCTGCGTTCGTTTTGCTGATGGTTATGCGGGGCTGGGTTGGCCTTCTCCGAAGCCGGGCTTGCGGGGCTCGGGTTTGAGGACCTTCTGGGGTTCGCCGGTGTTGCCTTCGGCGAAGGCCAGAGGGGACTTGAAGGGTGGTAGATCCTTGCCCGCGATGATGAGGTCAATCTCGGCTTTGTCGAGGGTCTCACGCTCCAGCAGGGCGGTTGCCATGCGGTGCATGACGTCGGCGTTCTGCTCGAGGATCTCGTAGGCGGAACGGTAGCCCTCGTCTACGAAGGCGCGGACGGCAATGTCAATCTGCTTGGCGGTGTCGTCGGAGTAGTCGCGGGCCTGGGCGATGTCGCGACCCAAGAAGACTTCCTGCTCCTTCTTGCCGTAGGTCAGCGGTCCGAGATCGGACATGCCGTACTCGCAGACCATCTTGCGAGCGAGTTCGGTGGCGCGGACGATGTCGTTACCGGCACCGGTGGTCTTGCGGCCCATGAAGATCTCTTCGGCGCAGCGTCCTCCCATGAGGATGGCGAGCTGGGTGTCGAGATAGTCCTTGGTGACCGTGTGCTTGTCCTCTTCGGGAAGGTGCATCGTCACGCCGAGGGCCATGCCGCGGGGGATGATGGTGACCTTGTGGAGAGGGTCAGAGTGCTTACGCTTGGCGGCGACGAGAACGTGGCCAGCCTCATGGTAGGCGGTGTCCTTCTTGTCGTCGTCGGAGAGCAGCATGGACTTGCGCTCGGCGCCCATCATGACTTTGTCCTTGGCGACTTCGAAGTCATACATGTGGACGGCCTTGCGGTTGAAGCGGGCGGCGGTGAGAGCGGCCTCGTTGACCATGTTGGCCAGGTCGGCTCCGCTGAAGCCCGGGGTTCCACGAGCAAGAACGTTGAGGTTGACGTCCTCGGACATCGGAACCTTCTTGGCGTGGACGCGCAGAACCTCTTCGCGGCCCTTGATGTCGGGGCGGTCTACGATGACGCGACGGTCGAAGCGGCCGGGACGAAGCAAGGCTGGATCGAGGACATCGGGGCGGTTGGTGGCGGCGATGAGGATGACGCCGTCGTTGGATTCGAAGCCGTCCATTTCGACGAGGAGCTGGTTGAGGGTCTGCTCACGCTCGTCGTGTCCGCCGCCGAGGCCTGCGCCACGGTGACGACCGACTGCGTCGATCTCGTCGATGAAGATGATGCAGGGAGCGTTCTTTTTGCCCTGCTCGAAGAGGTCGCGGACGCGGGATGCGCCGACGCCGACGAACATTTCAACGAAGTCCGAACCGGAGATGGAGAAGAAGGGGACGTTGGCTTCGCCGGCGACTGCTCGGGCGAGGAGGGTCTTGCCGGTTCCAGGAGGTCCGACGAGGAGCACACCCTTGGGGATGCGGCCGCCGAGCTTCTGGAACTTCTGAGCCTCGCGGAGGAATTCGATGATCTCCTTCAGCTCTTCCTTGGCTTCGTCTACGCCAGCGACATCCTTGAAGGTGATCTTCTTCTGCTGCATAGAGAGCAGACGGGCGCGCGACTTGCCGAAGCTCATGGCCTTGTTGCCGCCGGACTGCATCTGGCGGAGGAGGAAGAACCAGAGGCCGAGCAGGAGCGCGAAGGGAGCGATGGAGATCAGAAGGCTAAGCCACTGATTGGGGCTCTGATCCTTGATGGTGATCTCGACGCCGTGATCGCGCAACGTCTTGTACATGTCGGGGTAGTTGCCCGGGATGGTGGTGTGGAACAGAACCTTCGCGTCGTCGCGATAGTGGCCGGTAACCTCGGCTCCATTGACGTTGACGTCCTTGATCTTGCCTTGGTCGGCGTCGTTGAGAAGCTGGGTGAGGCTGATGTTCTTCTCCTGACCACCACCCGTGCTCTTGACGACGAACTGCCAGAGAACGAAGAGGCATGTAGCCATGAAGACCCAGATCAGAATTTGTTTGACGGTCGAGTTCAAGCGAATTTCCTCATTTTCCGGTCTGCAGCAGCCTTGGAGCTCATCGCTGTGGCGCTTGTCAGACCAGCTGCCGGACGCCGAAGCGGACGGAAGCCTACATCCATTAGACGATACGATACGGACATTGGAAGGGTTCCGTCGGGGTTTTAGGGCGGTGCCCGATCCCCAGCCACAGGCCTACCAAAGTCAAGTAGTTAGATTCTACTCTCCACCTCAGGGATTCGGGGGCGGCAAAATCAATTTGTTGATGGAACGAATGGGGGATGGCTTGGTGGGCTGGCGGCCAGGGGGCGGCTGCAAGTTTTTGTGGGGAAGGCTGATAAAGGCGTAACGGTGATAAAGGGGATAAAAGGCGGATAAGAGTGGGTTTTCGGCTTGATGGGAAGACGCCACGCTTTCGAGTTTGACTGTATTTCAAGCGGAGCAAAATGCAGGTCCTTCGACTACGTTTGGCGCAAAAGACGCCAAACTTCGCTCAGGATGACACTTCTGTTTCTTTGAAACGGCCTACTGGTTGTGTAGGAAGAGGCGGAGTTCGCGGGGGGAGCGTTCGGCGCGGAGGTTGCTGGAGAGGTGGAGGGCGGCGCCGGTGCGGGCGGCTACGGTGGGGTTTGGGAGAAATCCACAGAGGCTAAGGAGACGGGAGGTTTCGTCGAAGCTGAGGCGAGCGCCTAGCTGACGGGCGGCGGCGCGGAGGACACGGCGGCGGAGGGCGGGGTCGAGGGCGCGGAGACGGTCGAGTTCGATGGCTACCGCTGACTGGCCGGGAGCGGTGCTGACGGCGCGGCCTCCGCCACGGACGGGTTTGCCTGGGAGGAGGAGCTGGGGCAGAAGGCGGTTCAGCTCGGTCTGCCAACGGGACTCTTCTTCGCGGGCGAGCTCGGCGAGGTTGGCGAGGGTCTGGTCGAGATTGGGGTTGTAGGCGCGGAGTTGGGGAAGGAGCTCGTGGCGGATTTTGTTGCGGGTGAAGGCGGTGTCGATGTTGGTGGAGTCTTCGCGCCAGGGCTGTTTGGCTTGCTTGAGGAAGGCTTCGATGTCGGCGCGGCGGGTGTTGAGGAAGGGGCGGAGGATTTTGCCGGAGCGTTGGTTGGGGTTGGTTACGAGGACTACTGGGTGGATGGCGCTTAGACCCTCGGTCCAGGCTCCGCGGAGGAGCTTCATGAGGACGGTTTCGGCCTGATCGTCGAGGGTGTGGGCGGTGAGGATGCTGTCAGCGTGGCCGGAGGCGATGAGGGTGGCGAAGTATTCGTAGCGGATGGCGCGGGCGGCTTCTTCGATGGTCTCGGGATCTCCAGCAGCGCGGGTTTCGGCGATGCGGCGGGGAACGCTGGCGCGGTGGACGTGAAGAGGGATGTCGAGACGAGCGCAGAGGGACTCGACGAAGTGCTGGTCGGCGTCGGCTTCTTCGCCGCGCAGGCCGTGGTGGATATGGACGGCGCTGAGGCCGACGCCAAGAGACTGGCGAGGGGCGGTGTTGGCGGCGTGGAGGGTGAGGAGAAGAGCGACGGAGTCTGCTCCGCCGGAGATGGCTGCGCAGAGGCGGTCGCCGGGCTTGATGTTGGTGCGGTCGAGGGAGGGTTGGGGGGACGGCATTGTGTTCCTGTTTTGCGGCGGCACAGAGGTATGGCCGATCCTGCTAGGTTGCCGAGTATTCGTTGGGAGGAGCGGCGTGGCTGTGGTCGCTCGTGTTGGAATCAATGGGAGAGCGAGGATCGGCGAAAGATAGCCTGCCTTCTGCGGGCAGGAAGATGGAGAAGACGGTGCCGGATCGTCCGTTGGAGGTACTGGAGCGGACACGAAGACTGCCACCCTGCTTTTCGACGAGTTCGCGGGAGACCCAGAGGCCCAGGCCGGTGCCGGTATCTTTCTTGGTGGTGAAGAAGGGCTCGAAGATTCTTTGGAGATGGTTGGGTTGAATGCCGCAGCCGGTGTCGGCGACGGTGATGCGAACGCCGGTGCGGGTGGGGTCGCGGGGATCGATGGCGGCGTTGGTGTCGACGCGCATGGTCGCACCTTTTTCGCAGGCGTCGAGGCCGTTGGCGAGAAGGTTAGAGAGGATCTGGCGAAGCTCGCCGGAGATGCCGAGGACCTCGGTCTCGTTGTGGGCGTTGACGAGGATGGTGACGCCCTGAGACTGAGCGCGGGAGAAGTAAAAACTGGTGACCTCGCGGACGATGGCGGCGGGCTTGAAGAGCGCGGGGGAGGAGGTTTCGCGGTAAAAGCCAAGGGATTGACGGGTGATGTGGGCGATTCGTCCGAGCTCGCCGTCGGCTTGCGAGAGGAGATGGCGGATCTCGGGCAGGTCGTCGGATTGGCGCGCGATGTAGATGAGATTGGTGAGGCCTTCGAGGGGATTGTTGACCTCGTGCGCGACGGAGGCGGCCATGCGTCCGGCGGTGGCTAGCTTCTCGGCACGCATGAGAGCGCCTTCGGAGGCGCGGCGTTCGGTGATGTCGCGGAAGACGAGGACGATGCCGATCATCTTGCCCTGGCTGTCGCGAATGGGCGCGCCGCTGTCGTCGATGCAGACTTCGGTGCCGTCTTTGGCGACGAGGAAGGTGTGGTTGGCGAGGCCGACAACTGTTCCAAGGCGGCGGACTTTGTCGACGGGATTTTCGACGACGTCGCGGGTGAGTTCGTTGAAGATGGGGAAGACTTTGTGGAGGGCGAGGCCTTTGGCTTCGGCTTCAGTCCAGCCGGTGAGCTTCTCGGCGATGAGATTCATGAAGACGATGTTGCCGTCTGTGTCGCAGGCGATGACGGCATCGCCGATGCTGCGGATCGTGGTGTTGAGCCACTGCTCACGAGCGTAGGACTCGGCCGCGCGGGCGCGGGCCTCTTCGATTTGGTGGTTATAGACGACGGCAAGCTGGTGGAAGAGTTTGCGTGTCTCCCATACGAGTAGCGCGGCTACGATGGCAGCGAGGCCGATGAGATAGAAGATGCTGGAGCGGCCGATGTTGTTGGCGATGATGGAGTGGCGATTGCGGGCGCCTTCTTCTGCGCGGAGGATTTCGTTTGCCTGGGCTCGCAGCTCGTCCATGCTCTGCTTGCGGATGAGCATGTGCGCCTGGATATCGGATGGAGCGGGAGGATTCTGGATCTCCTGACGAGCCTCCTGTTCCCAGCGCTGCTGGGCGGCTTGCAGGGCTTGCAGCCTGGCGGTTTGCTTGGGTCTGTCCTTGAGGAGAGAGAAGAGTGCGTCAAACTCCGGTTCGAGCTGCTGGTCAGCTTCGTGGAAGGGTTGTAAAAAGAGTTGATCCTTAGTCAGAAGAAATCCACGGAGGCCGGTCTCTTCATCCACTATGAGTTTGAAGAGGCGGTTGGCGTGGGCGGTGATGAGATCGGAGTGATCGACGGCACGAGCGCTTTGCTGGACGTCCTGCAAGTCGAGACTAAGGATAAGGGCAAGGACTGCAAGAGCGGCGACGGGAAGTGCGAGAAGGCGGACCAGAAGTCGGTTATATTGCCTCGGATCCACGGTGATTCCCTCTGTTTTCGTTATGGCGTTTGACGATCGTTATGATCAGACTGTTTTACAGCCACAACCGTACCATTTTACCTGCACAAAACTTTGCAAAAAGGAGGCTGGTCGGTCTTCTTGTATACTTCGCAGGTTATGCGAGTTTTTGTGATCCTTCCAGCAGCAGGTATCGGAACGCGGATGGCCGCGAGTGGGGCGTCGATGGGAGCGCCGAAGCAGTTTCTTGAGATTGGTGGCGTTCCGGTGCTGGTGCGGTCGGTGCGGGCGTTTCTTGCGGTGCCTCGAGTGACCGCGGTTTGCGTGGCGGTGCGGGCGCAGGAGCGGGACCGGCTGGAGGCTCAGATGCTCGAACATAATCTGGGGCCGCGGGTGCATATGGTGGAGGGTGGGGGCAATCGTCAGCAATCGGTGGGGAATGCGCTGACGGCGCTGGAGTGCGATGAGGACGATGTGGTGCTGGTGCATGATGCGGTGCGGCCGCTGATCGATCCGGCGACGATTGAACGGACCATCGATGCGGTAGTGAAGTATGGCGCAGCGATTGTAGGGCTGCCGGCGGTGGATACGATCAAACAGGTGGAACGGACGGCGGATGGAGCGATCGTGACGGCGACGATTCCACGGGAGCGGGTGGTGCATGCGAAGACGCCGCAAGGGGCGCTGTTCGGCTTGTTGCGACGGGCTTTTGAGGAGGCTGATGCGGACGAGTTTGCCGGGACTGATGAGGCTAGTCTGCTGGAGCGGGCGGGGATTGAGGTTGCTGTGGTGGCTGGGTCGGCCAGGAACTTCAAGATTACGCAGCCGGGGGATATTGAGCTGGCGGAGTTTTATTTGGGGAAGGACAAGGCTTAACACGGATGAACACAGATAACACGGATCAACAACGCTTAACAGGTAAGCATGTTGAGCTTACGGAGCGGGTTATTGGTGTGTTTTATGAGGTTTATAACGAACTGGGATCGGGATTTCTGGAGTCGGTTTATCGGGAGGCTATGCGTATTGCATTGACGCAGGTTGGGATGATGGTAAAGACGGAGGTGCCTGTGCCAGTTAGCTTTCGTGGTGTTACGGTGGGAGTTTTTCGAGCTGATTTAATCGTCAACGATCGGGTGCTGGTTGAATTGAAGGCCAGCGAGCAGATCATCCGGCAGCACGAGTCGCAGACGATGCATTATTTGCGGGCGACGGAGATTGAAGTTGCGTTACTTATGAACTTTGGGGCTACGCCGCGATTTAAGCGGTTTGTCATGGACAACGAATCGAAGAAGGCCAAACAAAAAAAGGCGGAATCGGTGACAATCGGTGTTGAGCCTATTACGGCTTCCGAGATGATGTCATGATGAGGATTGGGTATGGGTTTGATTCGCATGCGTTCAAGGCGGGAGTTCCGCTGGTGATTGGCGGACTTGCGATTGAGCATCCTGAGGGGCTGGCTGGCCACTCGGATGGGGATGTGCTGCTGCATGCGATTACAGATGCTTTGCTGGGGGCGGTTTCGGCGGGGGACATTGGGACGTTTTTTCCGCCGAGCGATCCTCGGTGGAAGGGTGCGGCTTCGAGTGTGTTTTTGAAGACGGCGCTGGAAGAGGTGGCGACGGCGGGGTATCGGATCGTCAATATTGATACGGTGCTGGTGATGGCGAAGCCTAAGATTGTGCCGATTGCGGGAGAGTTGCGAGAGAGCGTGGCCACGCTGCTGGGAGTGAAGCCGGGTGAGGTGGGGATCAAGGCGAAGACGCCGGAGGGCTTGAATCAGGACCATGTCGCCGTAGCGCACGCAACTGTTTTGCTGGAGAGCGTTGCGCTGGGCGAGCCTGCAGGCAGGATGGTTGCCATTGCCGATGTCGAGGACGAGATCGATGTGGTAGTGAAGGGGTTGGTGGGTGGGGCGCGAGACGTTACGGCGCTGGGGCGGAAGTTGCCTACGTTCGATACGGACGATTTGACCTAGCGATTTGGCGGCTGCTACCTGACGATGGCAAGAGCGAAGCCGTCGTAGCCCTTGGAGCCGACGGTCTGCAGCGCGGTAGCGTCGAGGCGGGGATGACTGCCGAGGCGCTCTAGAAATGTGCGTGTGCCGACGACGCTTGGATCGGTGTCGGTTGCGTTGAGGATGGCTCCATCGCGAATGACGTTGTCTCCGATGATGATGGTTCCGGGACGTGAGAGCTTGAGCGCCCATTCGAGGTAGACCGGGTTGCTGGGTTTGTCGGCGTCGAGAAAGATGAGATCGAAGGGGGCTTCGTTATCCGCGTGCAGCCGGGCGAGGGAGTCGAGTGCGGGGCCGATTCTCTGATCGACGAGCGGCGTGAGTCCTGCGCGGTGAATGTTGTCTGCGGCTACTTTGGCGTGGGTTGGGTTGAGTTCGAGGGTGATGATTTTGCCGTCCGGTGGAAGTGCTCGGGCAAACCATATGGTGCTGTAGCCGCCGAGGGTTCCGACTTCGAGGATACGTTTTGCTCCCTGGATGCGGGCGAGCAGGTGGAGGAGCTTGCCCTGGTTGGGGGCGACGTCAATCGCGGGAAGACCGGCGCGCGCGTTCGACTGGACAGCTTCGTCGAGTGCGTCGTCGGGATGAACGAGAGTGTCGGTGATATAGCGGTCTACGGAGGTCCAGAGATCCTGATCCATATAGTGAAGAGGATAAAACTGCTTTGCCGATAGAGCAATCGCTGCCATGTCGTATGCCACGGTGCCAACGAGATGCTAGCGTGTTGGAGAGAGTTTCGAGTACGAGGAGACGGAATGAAGATCGGTTTGGGTTTGATGCTGGCGATGGCTTTTGGTGGTGTGGCGTACGGACAGACCGTGGCACAGGCGCGGTTGATGGACGCTTCGAAGGTGGCGGTCTGCAAGGTGTCGGACGCGGAGTGGGCGACTCCGGCGGAGAAGAGTTGTTATGCGACGACTCCGGACTATGTGGAGACGATGGATTATTTGAAGCGGGTGCGGGCGGCCGCGCCGGGGCAGGTGTCGATTGAGCCGTTTGGCAAGACGGGCGAGGGCAGAGAGCTGGACATTGTGATTGCTTCGCGGGATGGGGTGTTCGATCCTGCGGCGATTCACGCGGCGAAGCGACCGATTGTGTTGGTGCAGAACTCGATTCATGCAGGAGAGATGGATGGTAAGGATGCTTGCCTGGCGTTGCTGCGGGACATGGTGATCAACAAGTCGAAGGCTGCGCTGCTGGAGCGGGTGGTGTTTGTGTTTATCCCGATGTATAACGCGGACGGGCATGAGCGAAGGAGTGCGTACAACCGGATTAATCAGGATGGGCCTGCGGAGATGGGGTGGCGGGGGAACGGGACGAACCTGAATTTGAACCGCGACTATTTGAAGGCTGATGCTCCGGAGACGCGAGCGTTTATGACGATGTTTCATCACTGGCTGCCGGACTTTTTTGTTGATGACCATGTGACCGATGGTGCGGACTATCAATATGACGTCACCTTTACGATTGATGGTGGACCGAATGTTCCGGTTGAGACGGCGAAGTGGGTGGATGAGGTAGCGACGCCTACGCTGAAGAATTATGTGGATGCGCATGGGCATCTGGCTTCGCCGACGTATATCACGTTCGTGAACGATAACGATCCGGCGGCCGGGTTGGGGTTCAATGATGATCCGCCGCGGTTCTCGACTGGGTATGTGGTGCTGGAGGGGCGGCCGGGGATGCTGGTCGAACTGCATATGTTGAAGGACTACCGGACTCGGGTGACGGGGAACTACGAGATTCTTGCTGGGCTGATGGAACTGATGAATCGCGATGCGGACAAGGTGATTGCGATGAATGCCGCGGCGGATAAAGAGGCGGAGGCGCTGGGCTCGCATGCAGCAGAGAATGTGAAGTTTCCGCTGGCGCTGGGATGGGGTGGAGAGACGTCGCAGTTTTCGTTTCGCGGGTATCAATATACGCGTACGTTGAGTGAGGTTTCGGGGGCGATGCGGGTGCAGTATTCGCATGAGCCGTGGAATGTTTCGTTGCCGATACAGTCGGGGTTCAAGGTAGTGACGGAGGCGACGATACCTGCGGCTTATATTATTCCTGCGCAGTGGACGCACGTGATCGATGCGCTGGCCGCGCACCAGGTGGAGATAGAGCGGACTACGGCGCCGTGGGAGGGAACCCTGGAGACGTATGAATGCTCGGGCATGACGTGGCAGGATCCTCCGTTTGAGGGGCGGCATCCGACGTTCAATGGGGAGGCAATGCGGAATCCGGGTAAGTATGGGGTTTGCGCACCGGTGACGGAGAAGATGAGTTTTCCGGCTGGGTCGGCGGTGGTGCGGCTGAATCAGCGGCTGTCGAAGGTGGTGCTGGAGTGGCTGGAGCCGGCGGGGCCTGACTCGGCGTTGCAGTGGGGGTTCTTCGATTCGATCTTCGAGCAGAAGGAGTATGGCGAGAACTATGTCGTCGAAAAGCTGGCTCGGGAGATGATGGCGAAGGACCCGAAGCTGAAGGAGGAGTTTGAGAAGAAGGTGGCGAACGATCCGGTGTTTGCGGGGAGTTCTTATGCGCGGCTTAATTTTTTCTATGAGCGGTCGCCGTGGTTTACGGCGAATCGGGTTGGGATGTATCCGGTGGGGCGGTTGTTGAAGTTGGATGGGATTCCGATTGGGCGGTAGTATGGCGTCGAAGCGGAGTTGAGGCGAGGTGCGTATGGCGGGGTGGGCGCGTGTCTTTGCTGCGGTGATTGCTGCGCTGGCCTGGTTTGGGTTGGTGGTACAGTTCGGTGTTTTGTTCGCCGAGAGCGGATCGGTGATGGCCTCACTGGGGGCTATGCTGGTTTACTTCACGATTACGACAAACCTGATCGTAGCGATGTTGTTTTTAGGGATGGCGCTGGGGCTGCGAGGTTTCGACAGGCCAATGGTGGTGGCAGGAACGATGCTGGCCATTGTGCTGGTGGGGGTGGTGTATCACTTGCTGCTGCGTGGACTGAAGGAGTTGAGCGGCGGTTCTGCGGTGGTGGATGTGCTGCTGCATCAGGCGACGCCAGTGGTGGTGCCGGTGTTCTGGATGATTTTTGTGAGAAAGGGCGCGTTGCGGTTGGTCGATCCGCTTCTCTGGGCGATTTATCCGTTGGGGTATCTGGTCTATGCGCTGGTTTGGGGTGGGATGCATGGGCGATATCCTTACCCGTTTTTGAACGTGGGGCAGATTGGATGGGGAAGGGTATGGTTGAATGCAGCATTGATTGCCGCTGGATTTATGGTGGTGGGCTGGGGCGTTGTGGTACTGGACCGCCGGCTGGGGCGGATAGGCGCTGAGAGGTAATTCTGCACTTGCGGGAGTACCAGAAGACCGATTCGCGAGTAGACTTTATTATTGCAAATTTTTGATTGAGGAACTCAATGAAGATCAGGTTTGGGTTGGTGGCAGCGTGTTTGTTGTTGGTAGCTGGACGGGGAGTAAAGGGGCAAGCTCCGGCGGCGAATCAGACTGAAGAGTTCATCAAGACACATTATGCAAAGTATGAATACCGCATTCCGATGCGGGACGGCGTGAAGCTGTTTGTATCGGTGTATACGCCGCAGGCGGGGGCGTTCAAAGATCCGGGGCCGTATCCGTTTTTGATGACGCGGACGCCATATAGCTGCGGGCCGTACGGTGAAGACCAGATGCCGAAGCGGCTAGGTGTGAGCGAGGAGCTGCTGGAGAGCGGCTACATCTTTGTGTGCGGCGATGCGCGGGGACGGTATCAGAGCGAAGGTGTGTTTCAGGAGATGAGTCCGCATATCGACGATAAGAAGTCGAACAAGGATGTGGATGAGTCGACTGATATGTACGACACGGTGGAGTTTCTGCTGAAGCATGTGGCGAACAATAACGGTAATGTGGGGATCACGGGGATCAGCTATCCGGGGTTCTATACGTCGGCGAGCATTATTGATTCACATCCGGCGATCAAGGCGGCTAGTCCGCAGGCTCCGATGACGAATTTGTTTTTTAACGACGATGGATACCATGGCGGCGCGTTTATGCTGTCGGCGAACTATGGGTTCTATGTGTTCTTCTACCCGCAGAAGAACCCGGTGCTGCCGGAGGGCTCGCGGAAGGCGTTCGACTTTGGTACTCCTGACAGTTACAAATTCTATTTGCAGGCTGGGCCGACAGGAAATCTTGATAAGGCGTTCGAGGGGTCGAACTTTTTGTTTCATGATCAGCTGGTTCATACGACCTATGACGATTACTGGAAGAAGCGTGACTTGTCGCTGCATATGAAGAATGTTCATGCGGCGGTAATGACTGTGGGCGGGTGGTTCGATGCGGAGGATTTGTCGGGGCCGTTCAAGACGTTTCATGCCATCGATGAGTTCAATCCCGGTGCGGTGAATACGCTGGTGGTTGGGCCTTGGACGCATGGTGGCTGGTCGATATGGGATGGCGACAGGCTGGGAGATGTGACATTTGGTTCGAAGACCGGGGTTTTCTTTCGGCAGGAGATCCAGTTTCCTTTCTTCGAGAAGTATTTGAAGGGGCGTGAAGAGGCTCCGCTGCCAAAGGCCTATGTGTTTGAGACGGGCTCGAATGTGTGGAAGAAGTATGATGCGTGGCCTCCGAAGAGCGCGGCGACGAAGATGCTTTATTTTCATGAGGGCGGGAAGCTGAGCTTTGAAGCCCCGAGCGAGAAGGCCGGTGTGGATGAGTATGTGAGCGATCCGGCGCATCCGGTGCCGTTTGTGAACTACACGACGGATACGGTTCCGCAGAGATATATGGACGATGATCAGCGGTTCGCTGCGCAGCGTCCGGATGTGTTGACCTATGAGACCGAGCCGTTGACCGAGGATGTGACAATCGCCGGGCCGGTACGGCCGAAGTTGAAGGTGGCTTCGACAGGGACCGATGCGGACTTTGTGGTGAAACTGATCGATGTGTATCCGAATGACTATCCGGATCCGCCGTCGGATGCGGTGGGTAAGCGGATTCTTGGGGCTGCGCCGGTTTTGATGGGCGGCTACGAACAGTTGGTGCGGGGCGAGCCTATGCGCGCGAAGTTTCGCGATAGCTGGGAGAAGCCGACGGCGCTGACGCCGGGCAAGATGGTTGAGGTGAATTCGGAGATGCCGGACATCAACCATACGTTCCGCACGGGACATCGGATTATGGTGCAGGTGCAGAGCTCGTGGTTTCCTCTGGTGGACCGGAATCCGCAGACGTTTGTGGATATACCGTTTGCCAGGCCGGACCAGTTTGTGAAGGCGACGGAGAGTGTTTATCGGAGCGCCGGAGCGGCTAGCGGAGTTGAAGTGCTGGTGGTGCCACAGCACTAGAGCAACAGTTGTGATGCCTCGGTTACTGTTGGACACGAGTGACGATAAGAATTCCCCTTCGCGGGGTGCTCATGCGAAGGGGAATTCTTTTGAGGTTGCCATTGTGGCGTTTGAAGATGCGGACGCGGTCTTCGGGAACCGGGTCGAGTTTGCCGGAGCGAGGTTGCTGTGGTTGTCTTGATCTTTGAGACGCTCTTTCGTGCGTGAGCCGTGCACTAGAATTAACTGCGAGCTTTGATCGACGGCGATTGTGTTGGTACTTCAATATATTCCGCGGCGGTCCGAGGAGATGTTTTGCGGGGAGACGGCAGGTGAGCGGGTTTATGGCGGTGGTGACGGATATTCGCGAGGAGTCACGGGTGGGCGGACGACAGCGTTGGCAGATAGCGCTGGATCGGACGATTTTTGTGGCGGGTGATGTTGGTGTGCTGGAGGCTGTGGCGCGGAGTGGAGCACGGTTGGTGGTATCGGTGTTGGGAACAATCGTGGATCCGGCCGGAGAGGTGTGGCATATGGTCGAGAAGCCGCTGGCTGCGGGAACTACCGTGACCGGGCGCGTCGGTTTGAATGAGGAATGAAGTAGGCTGAATTTGAGCAGAGGCAGGAGTACTGGTACACTCGGATAAGTTGTTTGACGGCGGTGTGCCTGCGGAAGCGGTGTGCGGCGCGCATCTGGTGTGGGGCTGTAGCTCAGTTGGGAGAGCGCCTCGTTCGCAACGAGGAGGTCAGCGGTTCGATCCCGCTCAGCTCCACCAAGAAGATCAACAACTTGAATCTCGCGCACGTGGCGCTCCGCAGCACGATTTCCATCGTGGGCGGTGAAGATACTGCACTAAGACCTCTGAGGATTGATCGGTCTTGCCGTCGAACAGCATCTGACTACCCTTTTACTGGCCTGGGCACTTGTCGCTCAGCGAGTCGGTGAGGCCCTGCTGTTCGACGCTAAACGTCAACTCCTTCTTTCCGCCTGCTTCCTCGATCTTGAAGACGTAAATTCGGTCATAATCGTCATTCGGCCAGTCAGGAACGACGGTTGGATCCTTCCCATAAGACTTGAGCAGACCCTTCGCAAATTGATTCAGATATGTGTGCTCCCAAGCCACATAAATTACCGAATTCGCGTTTTCTGAAGCCAGCAACTCTTTTCTCAGTTGGCCTACATTCTTGAAGCCTATCAGGGCATTCAACGGCATCTCCAGCTGGATAGCTGTCGGCTCAATCGTCACCAGCGGCCGCACATAGGAATAGCTGAGATTGCCGAGTTGGCGGACCCGCGTAGCGGGATCGGGGGCGTAAATCCGGTCCGGCTTCCCGAAGCGTGGAATGAGCACCTTAGGCAGCGCCAGGGCGCGATTAAGGCCCTTGCAGGTAAGCTGCCCTAGGCTCGCCGGGGGCTTCTCAGCGTGACGGATCGCAACGATCGTCTCCTGCGCGTGGGCGCAACCAATCGATAGCAGCAGAGAAACAGCGTTCAGCAAAAACCGCGCGGGCTTTCTTACTGGTTTCATGCATGAAGTCTCTCAGATATCGAAGCACAGGGCGTAGCTTTGTGAATTATTTGTCGATCATACGGTGGGAGCAGAAGTTGACCGATGGCTAAAGAAATGGTCAGGTTCGTCATGTGCTGTTCTAATTCACCATGCGCAATTTACTTATGGGAGCCTTGCGTGAGCCAAATGTTTAGCCGTCGTTCGCTACTACTGTCTGCTGCCGGCACCATCGCCATCAGAGCAGTGAAACCGCTCGAAGGCCTGGTCTTGCCTGCGAGCCGATTGGCAAAGGCCGACTTCAGACTGAGGATCGAATCCTGCAATCTTGAGATTGGTAAGGGAGTTGTTGTCCGCACTACAGCATATGACGGGCAGGTGCCAGGACCCTTGTTGAGGATGCGAGAAGGCGTCCCGGTAATCGTTGACGTAGCAAACGCTACGGCGAATGCTGATTTGGTGCATTGGCACGGGCTTGCAATTGATTCAATGAATGATGGAGCAATGGAAGAGGGATCTCCGATGATCGTTGCCGGGGGATCGTTGCGATATCAATTTACTCCCCGGCCGTCGGGCACACGCTGGTACCACACTCACGCTGCTGCCCAGGACGATCTGACGCGGGGTACTTACAGCGGTCAATTTGGTTTCCTGCTGGTCGAAAGAGGGAACGAGCCTGCACCCTATGACCAGGAGATTAATCTCGTTATCCATCACTGGGAGCCGAGCTTTGTTCCGATGGTGGAGAAGATGCGGAATCAATCTGCAAATATGCCCCAGGCGTCAGGGTCCGATGTTGGATATAAGTATGCGACCGTGAATGCTCACATGCTGGGCGAGGGCGAGCCGATCCGGGTTAAACATGGGCAACGAGTTCTAATGCGCTTGCTAAATGCAAGCGCGACCGAAAACGTCGTTCTTGCGCTACCGGGACATACCTTCAAGATCATCGCAATGGATGGCAATCCAGTCCCTTTGCCAAAATCGGTCGAAGTTCTGTCACTAGCGGTTGCTGAGAGGGTCGATGCGATCGTTGAGATGAACAATCCTGGGGTGTGGGTGCTGGGGTCGACGCTTGAACAGAGCCGGAAGATAGGGCTGGGCATCGTGGTAGAGTATGCCGGCAGCACTGGCGCTCCGACGTGGAAAGATGTGGCTCCGGTCGGTTGGGACTACACACAGTTTGGTCTTGATAACCCAGTGCCCGAGCCCGAAAAGACGTTCACTTTGACCTTCCGCGATGCCGGCGCACTTAACGGATCGAAGTTCGATACCTGGACGATAAACGGAGATGCGTGGCCCAAGATCAAGCCGCTCGAGGTGTTGAAGGGAAGGCGTTATCGCATGCTGTTCCGCAATGCGAGCGGAGATCAACATCCCATTCATCTTCATCGTCATAGCTTTGAGGTGACGAGCATTGGAGACAAACGGATGAGCGGCCTGATGAAAGACGTCATCAACGTAATGCCGCTCGACACCGTCGCTGTCGATTTTATTGCAGACAACCCTGGAGATACGCTCATGCATTGTCACCAACAGCTTCATATGGATTTCGGGTTTATGCAGCTGATCAAATACGTGGGGTAATTGTCAAAAGAAGCGAATTTTGGCGGAAGAAAATGTTCGGGTAGGGGGCAGAAATTGAACGGCGTGAGAGCGAAGATCGTCTTTGCACTTGGCGTAGGTTCCAGCGTTGTTGCTGTTCAGCTCGCAAGGCATAACTTTAAAACGGCAACGGTATATGCAGCGACCGCGAAAGCTGGTACCGATTGGCCGACATACAACGGGCAAGCTGCCGGAGATCATTATTCGGCACTGAGCCAGATCAACCGTACAAATGTTAGTCAACTCAAGGAGGCGTGGAGGTTCGATACCGGAGAGGTCGGAGGTCTTCAGACTAATCCGCTCGTGATTGGACGAATGATGTATCTCTACTCCCCGTTGCAGAAGATACTCGCGCTTAATGCAGCGACGGGAAAAGTAATCTGGACCTTCAACGCCGGTGTGCCGGGACAACAGCCGAATCGCGGGATGTGCTACTGGACGGATGGAAAGGAGAGCCGTCTGCTGGCGAGCGTTATGGATCATCTCTACGCGCTCGATCCTCTTACCGGCAGAGTGATTTCCAGCTTCGGAGAGCATGGAGCGGTTGATCTTCGGAAGGATCTCGGGGAAGCCGATTACACCAAAACATTTGCGGTGATGACGACACCTGGAGTTCTATACAAAGATTTGATCATCACCGGTTTTCGAACGTCCGAAACACAGCCTGCGCCACGTGGCGATATTCGCGCCTATGACGTGCGCACCGGCAAACTTCGCTGGTCATTCCATACCGTTCCGCATCCTGGTGAACCTGGCTACGAAACCTGGCCAAAGGACGGCTGGAAGGTCACTGGCTCGGCAAATAATTGGACAGGAATGTCGGTTGATGAAAAGCGCGGGATTGTCTATGTTCCGACCGGCTCAGCCGTTACTGATTTTTACGGCGCCGATCGCGTAGGAGATGACCTCTTCGCAAATACTCTGCTTGCGCTCGATGCCAATACGGGCCGACTAATCTGGCACTTTCAAGGCGTGCATCACGATATATGGGATCGCGATTTTCCTTCGCCACCTGCGCTCGTCACGGTGAAACAGAATGATCGCCGGATTGATGCGGTCGCCCAGACGACAAAACACGGCTTTCTATTTCTGTTCGATCGCACAACAGGAAAGCCGCTCTTTCCGATCGAGGAGCGGCCCTTCCCCGCGAGCGATGTGCCCGGTGAGGTAAGCTCTCCGACGCAGCCTATTCCGCTTATGCCAGCGCCCTACGCGCGCCAACGACTGACTGCGGAGATGCTGACGCAACGGACTCCGGAAGCACACGCATGGGCAGTGGAACAATTCAACACCTTTCGCAGCGATGGCCTTTTCGTACCTTTTGCCATTGATAAACAGACGATAATACTGCCCGGATTTGATGGCGGAGCGGAGTGGGGTGGATCCGCAGTCGATCCTCGTAGCGGCGTTATCTATATCAACTCGAACGATGTAGCGTGGACGGGTGGCCTGACACTCAATCGACGAGGGAGAAGTCCCGGCGAGACGACGTACCTCAGTCAGTGTTCGGCCTGTCATGGCACCGAGCGTGGAGGTTCGCCTCCCGCGTTTCCATCCCTGGTCGATATTCAGAAAACTCTCTCCGACGCTGAAATCACAAGCGTCGTCCGTCAGGGCAAAGGAAGGATGCCTTCTTCTCCGAATATCGATGATGCGAACCTGCGCGAATTGCTAATTTTTTTACATACGAAGCCCGACATAGCCGGCGGAAGCATGCAGCCGGGATCTTCTGCTTCAGTGCCAATAGCCGGCAATCGCAACGAAAAGATCGGAGCCGCACTCTATGACAAGAACTGCGCCATCTGTCATAGCGAGGATCTACTCGGTGGGCCTTCAAACTATCCGGGACTCGTCGGTGTGCGTGGCCGACTCGGAGATGCGCAGATCCTGAATGACATTCACGACGGTAAAGGCAGAATGCCTGCGTTTCCAAAGCTCAACGAGAGCGATACTTCCGCGATCCTGCGGTTTCTTGGTGGCGCATTCCCACAAGAAGAGACGTCCTCGAAGAAGGAAGGGGGCTCGACGTTCGCTGCTTCTGAGGGGATAGCAAAGTATCGTTTCACTGGTTATCGCAAGTTTCTTGATCCGGATGGATATCCAGCGATTGTTCCACCATGGGGAACGTTGAATGCAATCGACCTTAACACCGGCAAATATCTATGGAAGGTTCCTTTGGGTGAATATCCGGAGCTAGCGGCCAAGGGCATGAAAAATACTGGCACCGAAAACTATGGAGGGCCCATCGTTACAGCGGGCGGTCTCGTAATCATCGGCGCAACCATTTATGACCGGAAGATTCGCGCCTACACCAGCGATACCGGGCGCTTGCTGTGGACTGCAGACTTACCGTTCGCCGGTGTCGCAACGCCCGCGACCTACATGGTCGATGGAAAACAGTACATCGTGATTGCCACGAGTGGACAACGAGATCCAAAAGGCCCACAGGGCGGAGCGTACATCGCGTTCGCGTTACCTTGATGGCTTCAGTGACAGCAGCAGGTTCGACGCGCCTCTATACGAACTTTGCTATCTTTCACGCGTGTCGAGCCATCGCAAGATCTACGATCTCCCCGATCATCTGGGTATAGGAGAGTCCGGATTTCTTCGCGGCCATGGCAAACTCTTGTCCGCTAGAGAGCCATGGGTTCGGATTGGCTTCGATGACATAAACCTCGCCCTTTTTCGATACGCGCATGTCAATGCGGCCATAATCGCGGAGTTTGACGGCGCGATAGGCTTTGACCGCGATCTCGGTGAGCTTGGTTACAGTTTCTTCATCAAGGTCTTCGGCGATCGCTGATTTCGTCAGCTTGTAGGCTTCCGAATCTTTTTCGAATTTCACGTCCAGACTAGCGATTCTGGGCATGCCCTTCGGAAGTTTCGACAGGTCAAGCTCCACAAGCGGAAGTGCATGTGCGTTCTCATAACTGCCAAGGATGGCGGCGTAGATCTCGCGTCCCTCGATGTATTCCTCGATCAACGCAGGAGAATCGAATTCCGTCTGAATGTAGTCGACGCGCTCCATCAACTCCTTCACGCTGGTAACCACGGCAGCGGCATCGATGCCAATGGATCCATCTTCAGAGGTGGGTTTCACGATGAGTGGGAACGAGATGTCATGTGCGTGGTCGATCGTGCCGCGATAAGATGTCGCGAAATAGGGCGACTGAATCCCGTAAAAAGCGAACATCTTCTTGGCTATTGATTTGTCCTGCGCAAGCGCGTTCGCGTGCGGCCCGGCGCCGGTGTAGGGGATTTCGAGCATATCCAAGAATGCGGTGACGTGCATCTCTTTGGTGTCATCGCCTGCATAGGATTCCGTGAGGTTGAAGATGAGATCAGCGCCACATTTTGCGAGCCCGAACAGTGATTGCGTGCGCCCATCGAGAACGTAATACGATGGCTCGTGACCGAGCTTCTCCAAGGCTTCGAAGATCTCTTCGCGGTCATGCTTTATCGGCTTTTTCTTGCGTTTCGTTTGCCCTTTGCGCCTGCGTGGTGCAGGAACTTCTTCCTCCACGTCAGCAGGTTCTTCTTCCCACAAATCGTACAGCACGGTGACTTTCAACTTCGTTCCATTCATGCGGCCTCCAATCCGACTGGCGGTAAATCCCGGCCCACCTCAGGGATGAATGAACTTCCCACGGTTGAGGTAATTCATTGAGAGTGCGGTTGTGTACACAGTGAATTCCATGAGGTACTCGGACTCGCGTCGAACGTCCACACGCAGACCCAAGTCCTCAACACGCTTGCAGATGGCTTCCACTAGTCGCTTGACGATCGGACGTTGCACGCCGCTCCAATACGAGACCTTGTCGACAACGGACTTGCGATGCTGGCTTAGCATCTCTTTTGCGGGGCGGACGCCCTTGCGCTGGTTGCGGGAGACATTGAAGATGTCTGCCAGGTCGGTGTCCAGCGCGAGTTCCTCCACTGGAATCTCTTCCGGGAGGGTGAGATTGTAGAACTCGCCGACCGTTGATTCCATCTCATCGACTGTGATGTCGGTGCGACCGCGACGCCGGATCGGTTCGACATCACCGACTTTTCGCGCCGTGCGATCGACGTATTGAAGCTTGGTCAGCGCGCCCCAACCTTTGTAGCGCTTTCGCCATTGCGAGCGAGGCGTGAGCCAGACTGCAAACGTTTCGGCAAAATCTTCGTCCGGATGCTTCTGCGCGTACCAGCCGGCCATGTGACGAACAAACTTCCGCGAGAACGGTATGGGACGGTAATTATCGCGATATGCGCGGCGAAACGGACCGAAGAGATCGCGCCACTCAGCCGATTTGTATAGCTGGTACGCGTAATTGAAGGCGTGTCCAGCCTCATGACGCATGTACATCATGATCTCGCGAGCATCTTCCAGGTCGTTCATGTCGCGCTCAAGCTGTGCCAGGTGCGGGTTGGCCAAATAGAACGGAATGCCGATAACGGGCTCGCCGGAGGGACATCCCCATTCATCGGTGAGATAACAAAGCGGACGGAATTTGTGGATGCCCTTGGCTTCCAGTTCGCGATAAAGCTGCTGAACGAATCGTTCGAGCGGAGAACCCTCGAGTTTGAGCCCGAGGTCGCGAATGGGCTTGGCGAGTATGTCCTGGAATTCCGTTCGGATTTTTTCGAAATTGTGCACTGGTCTATTCAGAGTTCTATATCACGGAACCAGATTTGCACAGCAAGGTGTATCGCTTATGCATATAGCAATGCCGATGCGCGCGAAACGACCCGCTTAAGACAAGGACCTATCGGGGGAGTATATGTGCTCGCACGCTCCGCTCTACCAAGAGAAATAACCTGTGACACGGATGGATGCTTAAAGAGGTTTGGCGCGAATCGGATAGTCATCGGTGGCCTCGCTCGCGTAGAGTTTTCATTATGCGATTTGTAAGCCTTTCTTATGTGATTCGTGATAGCCGCCGTCGATCGTTGCTGTGTATGGCGACGCTTGCCGGACTGATGGTTGTGGGCGCAGGGCGGAGCTTGATTGCACAGCAGAGCTGCATGGGTGGGATGGACATGGGGAACAGCCATGTTATGGCTGGAATGCAGCCGGTTCCTCCACCTGAGAAACTTCCCGTGCCGGTTAAGATGACTGGAATCGGCAACGGGCACATCAGCATTTCAGCTAGTCCCGAGGCGCAGGTCTGGTTCGATCAGGGGTTGAACCTGATGCACGATTTTTGGGATTACGAGTCGGCCAAGGCTTTTGAGCAGGGGATTCGCGTGGACCCACAATGCGCCATGTGCTGGTGGGGGATTGCAAAGGTAGAAGGCTTTCGTGGCGGACCTGAGCGAGTCTATGGGACGCGGGCCATTGCCGAAGCGGTTCGGCTAAAGGGTCATACGAAGGGTGCAGAGAAGCTTTACATTGAAGCGGCTCAGGCCGCCTCGGTGGCGAAGGACGGCGGCAAGACGGAGCAGATCGCCGTTCTGCGCAAACTGGTGAAAAAATACCCTAAGGATATTGAGGGGCGGATTTTTCTCGCGATTGCGGTTGAGGACGGCTATGACGATGCGGGTGAGCCGAAGACGGGCGAAAAGGAGGGGATCGCTTTGCTGGAGGGCGTTCTCCACGATGCTCCGAATGACTCTGCCGCGAACCACTACTGGATTCATGCGATGGAGCCGGGGAATCATCCGGAGCGAGCTTTGCAGAGCGCGACGTTGCTGGCGAGTCTTGCTCCGGCCTCTGGGCATATGGTTCATATGCCGGGTCATATTTTTTATCGGGTTGGAAACTATCCGGAGGCTGAGCGGTGGTTCACGGCGTCTACTGTCGCGGATGAACGCTATATGCGCGAACAGCACGTTGGCCCGGACGATGACTGGAACTACGTTCACAATATGATGTACGGCATTGCCGATTTGATGGAGCAGGGTAAGCTTGCCGATGCGAATACGCTGTCTGATCGGTTGGCAGGAGCGCGCGGACAACTTTCGGCTACGCTCTATGTGTGGTCGGCGCGAGACCAGATGGCGCGCCTTAGCTACAGGCTTCCGGTGGCGTTGCGCATTGGCGATTGGGATGCGGTGTTGAGGATGCTCGATCAGGCTCCGGTTGCTGAGGGAGATAAGACGGTGAATCTGCGTTTCCTCGCGTCGGAGCTTCGCGATTTTGCGTCGGGAATGCGGGCGCTGGATCGTAATGAGCCAGATGCTGCTCAGGCTGCTTCGGCTCGCATGGATGCGGGGCTGTGGCGTGTTCAGCAGGAACAGGCTGATGTTGCGAGTTCTGCGCCTAAGACCGATCAAGTGACCAAGG
>Ga0206805_1038_pt1 | contig 29846 bp, 27 predicted proteins | sample Alteio_BWOrgCont_59_FD_152890 | JGI IMG/M metagenome (GOLD analysis project Ga0206805, IMG submission 152890) | Enriched cells from forest soil in Barre Woods Harvard Forest LTER site, Petersham, Massachusetts, United States -... | ecosystem: Environmental > Terrestrial > Soil > Temperate forest >... | reverse complement strand
CCGGCCTCCAACTCGCCCCCGACCACCGGTTCCCAGCGCAACGTCCCGCGGGAGCGAGCGAGTCAACGTGTCCGAAGGACGGATGATATGAGTTTTAATGATTTAAAGCCTACCCGCCAGCTTCCTCCCTCTCCCCTCAACGGGGAGAGGGAACGAGGGTGAGGGGTGAGAAAACAAAAAGGCATCCTCCAAATAACCCCAAACGACCTCCAACTCGCCCCCGACCACCGGTTCCCAGCGCAACGTCCCGCGGGAGCGAGCGAGTCAACGTGTCCGAAGGACGGATGAGGGGTTAGGGGAAAAACTACATAATGCGCCGGGGAAATTAAGGCACTACTAAAATTTTTTGAACGGTCGCGAACAACCAACGTCCAATATATTGTGAGCGGTGAACTAAGTATGAAAAAGTTCGAGCAGATAAATAGTTTGGCATTATTTACGCTGCACCGTCTCCCTGAAAGGAATCGAGCTATGATGAAAACATTGGAAGCCATCAGCGAAGCCATTCGTGATCCCAAGCATCCGTTCCGAAAAGCGGAACATCAGCCCAAAAAAGCGCGGAAAAACCGCTACGAGCGCAGGAAAATCAAAGAGTATCTCCATATGGCCGATTGGTTGGCCGAAGAATTGGCCTGAGGCCAATTCTTTTCAAGTTGTCCAGAAAACGCCAGTCGTTTTGCAAATGACTGGCCAGGAATAGAAAAATCGTCACTGGCAATCCGGACAGATCCCAAAAAATTCGAGCTTGTGAGTGACGCTCTTGAAGTGGTTTTTGGCGGCGATTTCCTTTTCGATTTTTTCAGGAAAACATTCCTCCACCTCGACCACTTCAGAACATTTGGTGCAGACCAGATGATGATGGTGGCCGTCGTCATTTTCGCCGACCAGTTCAAACCGTGCCACGCTGTCGCCGAAATCAAAACGTTTGACCATGCCCATCTTTTCCAGCAGATGCATCGAGCGATAAATGGTCGCCAGGTCGCAGTGGCCCCTGGGCATTTCAGAAAAAATTTCCTTGTTCGTCAGCGGATGCGGATGTTTTCGCAGGATCTCCAGGATGGCCGCGCGCGGACCGGTGATCTTCTTTGATTGCCCGCGCAAACGACTCTTGAGCGCGGACAATTCCTGCCGTTTATGCGGATGGGCGTGCGGTTTTGTCACTGCTGAAAAAATCCCACCATCCGCTCGAAATAGCAATTTCATTTTGGGCGTTATCCTGTTTGGATGGAGTTTGATTTTTCTGCCTGTGCGGTTCAACTTTGGCCTTGTTAACCTGCAAACAGAGAACATTACTAATAGGGGAGCCGTATCACCCTGACAGCAAGACTCGGTCGATCCCTGATTATCCACCCTATCGCAAAATTTTACCGTCCTCGCCTGCGTTTTGGACTGCGGCAGTCCTCTGCCGCTTTCCCTCCTTCTTTTGAAATTTCTTCCCGCCTTTGCCTCCGCCATTGCCTTTCCCCTTCGGCGTTGGACGTTGAATGTTGGATGTTTCCGCGCCTTTGCATCCGTGTTTATCCGTGTCCATCCGTGGTTAAAAACAAAAAGCGTTGAAGCAATATTGCTGCAACGCCTTGAGAATGGTGTTCCGCGAAACTACTTCATCAACAACATCTGCCGGGCGCGTTTGATCGCCTTGGTGAGCCGGCGCTGATAATGCGCGGGCATGCCGGTATATTTGCGCGGCAGGATGCGGCCCTGGTCGGTGACATATTGCCGGAGCAGGTTGGTGTTCTTGAAATCCAGCGTGTCCGCGGTGAAATCAATCTTGGGTTTGGGGCGCGGGGTGCGTTGTTCCGCCGGGCGTGAGCCGCGCTTGTCTCTGTCGGTATGGGTTTTACGGGGCATAACTATTTGATTTCCCGGTGCACCGTGTGGCGGCGCAATGCCGGATTGAATTTTTTGATTTCCAATTTTTCCGTTTTCAACTTCTTATTGCGCGTGGTCGTGTAACGGGAAGGCGATTTGCCCTCCTTGCGCGCCTCGGTGCATTCGATCGTGATGGTTTCTCGCGGCATAAATTATTCCTTTTCCTTGGCCTTGCTGTTTGTTTCTTCACCGGCTTCCTCGGCATCTTCACCATCCGATTCGCCCACGCCCGAAGTGTCGATCGTTCCCAATTGTCCCAGCCGGCGCGATTTCAATGCGCCATCTTTTTCCAACTGTGCCTGGGCCTCCACGGTGAAACGGGTCCAGGGAATCGCTTCCAGGCGGGCGCGCGGGATGGTTTTCCCGGTCAATTCGCACACTCCATAAGTCTTCTTCTCGATGCGCTTGAGGGCTTCTTCAATCTCATAAACCGCATCCTGATCGGAAGAGAGCAGGCTCAAGGCAAAATCGCGGTCAAAGTTGTCCGTGCCCGAATCGGCCATGTGCAGGCTGTAGCCGGCCAATTCCTGGGCGGATTCCTGCGCCAGGCCATCCATCTGGTGGCGCAATTGGTCGCGCAATTCCATCAGGTGCGTGTAATATTTCTGCCACTCGGCTTTGACCTTTTTACTCTCCATGGGCGCGCGGCTTTTGGGCCCGGACTGGCCCAGGATCGCGGCGGCCGTTGCGGAGGCCTGCGACCTGCCGCCCTGCTTTTTGCTGTTGTTCTTCTTCGCTGTCACAAAATTTAATGGTTAAATGATGACCTTCGGCGACATCGCCAGTTCATCAAGAGCGCGGGAATCTACCAGAGCAAAGCAAATATGCCACACAAATTTTCATTAATTTTGATGCCCACCGCCCGGCACGGCTTGTAATACCCGGAACTACACAAGTTTCTCCCTGCTTCCCCTGCCGGTGGGGCGAGACTCCGTCGAGCCCTGAAATCCATTCACCCCTTGATTCGCCAATCGTAAATCACCATTCGCCATTTCCCCTGGCAACCATTGGATGTTGGGCTTTCGATGTTGAATGTTGAATGTTCCCCTTCCCGGCCCTAGCCCTTCTCAATGCACGCGTAGGCATTGTGATTGTGGATGCTCTCGAAGTTTTCCGCCTCAACCTTGTACCATTTGACCCGCGCATCGGCGTTCAGCTTCACCGCCACATTGCGCACCAGGTCTTCGACAAAAACCGGGTTTTCATAAGCCCGCTCTGTCACGGCCTTTTCATCCTGCCGCTTGAGCAGCGCATACAACTCCGAACTGGCTGAACTCTCGATCACCGCGATCACGTCCTCGATCCAGACCACCTCCCGCGAACGGACCTGCACCGTCACTTCACCGCGCTGGTTGTGCGCGCCGTATTTGGCGATGGCCTTGGAACAGGGACACAACGTCGTGACGTTCGCCTTCACCGTCAGCGTAAAATCTTTTTTCCCGTTTGTGATCGAGGCGTCAAATCGCGCGACGTAATCCATCAAACTTTCCTGTTTTGAGACCGGCGACTTTTTGGACATGAAATAGGGAAACTCGATCTCCAGGTGCGCCGCCGCCGCGTTCAATTTTTTTTGCATCGCGCGCAGGATGTCGTTGATGTTTTCCACATGGATGCTGTTGCCGTGCGCGTTGAGCACTTCAATGAAGCGGCTCATGTGCGTGCCTTTGAACTGGTGCGGCAAATCCACAAACATGCCGATCGTCGCGATCGTATTTTGAAATGCCCGGGCCTTGTCGCGCACCTGGATGGGAAAACGCAATCCGCGCACGCCAACCTTGTTGATGCGCAACTTCCGAAAATCCCGCTCGTTTTGCTTGTCATGCAACGGCGTTACGACACCCTTGTTTTTTTGCATAGCCGCAAATTAGCAGTTGCCTGCCCCTCCGCCAAATAAACTTTCGGCACAATCCTGAAAAGAGCTGAATCAGATGGCCGGATGATCGCCGTCATTTCACAGCCATTTCGTAAATTGTTCATGATGATTCATTCCGCAGGCTCAAACAGCACCCTCTTGTAAATGTTTGTCATGCCCGACTTAAACGTAACTTCGCGTAATTTCGCGTAACAAAGGAGTGGACGGAGTGAACAAAATGGGCAAAGGAATCTGCCGATTTAGGCCAAAATAGCCAATAGCCAATTTGCCCGGACAGATTTGGGTTCGTTTTGCAAAAACGGGATTTTGGAAGACAGAGTTTCGCGCGAAGAATGCAAAGAACACGAAGGTATTAACCGCGAGGGAATACGGAATCCCGTCCTCTCGGCTCCTGCAAAGATATGTCAATACAATGCTCACGATGTAATTTTAACAGGAAAGCGAAAAGTGTAATGTTGCCCAGAAACAAAAAATGAACTTATTGGGAAGAAATTAAGCGTTTCAAGCGTTTTGCAGTAGCTTCAGCACGTTTTGGCAATAGCGAGCATTCGCGGACACGAATGACGCGCCAGCCCATACGACGCAATGAATAGCTTTGGAATCGGTCGCGCTCCCTATTTCTTTGGATTTTCATTGACCAAAACTTTTTTCGGCTTTTGGGCAACCGATAACACTTGGGGCAGCCATGCCAGAAACAACCATCGACGAACAAAGTGATTTTAAGCTTCGGGAAAATGAAATCGGGTCGAACTTTTGATTTAAAGACGATTTCATCTGAGGATTTTGATTTTGGAGAACTGCTTTTCGGGAAATGGATAGTCACATGCCTGCGCCAACCTTTGACTCCGATATGACGAAATAAATCGATGATATTCTTTTCAGTCCGTTCGTTTCCTCGTCCGCGAATTCGTGACATTATTGCAGAACGTCTAATTTTAGAGATTCGGTCCACGGCTACGTCGTCGATTGCGTGATTGAATACTCCTCAACGAGCTTTTCCCACTGTCCAGGTTTCTCAAGAACTTGTTCGTGAGGGTTTTGAATGATGAGAGGGTTATAATTCTCATTATTTATTTGATTTCGATCAACAAGGTATAAAAAATATTGGTGCTTTTTGATGCGAGCGACGTCCATTTCATTGCGAGACCAATGAAATTTAAGATTATCTCGGTAAGCTTTAACCTCAATGAATCTGTCGTGCTCTTTTGAGCTTAAGTTATCATATGAGACAATGTCATAACCTGCATTCGTATAATAATCGGAAATAATTTTCACGCTTTGAGATTGTGGGTGGGCTGCTAATCGTTTTTGTTCATACCTCAAAACAAATGCTTCTCCTTCCCTCCCGCTGATTTCCTTTTGAGTAAGTAGCTTCTTCAATTGTTCGATACCAATCTTCCGCTTCTTAATTTCAGGCATGACCCTTGAGTCAAAGAGCTTTTTATATTTTGGGCATATAATTAGCTTCCGGATATTGCTATCTGGATGAGGCTGCAAAAATGCAAAATTAACGAGTAAATGCCGAAAATTAGCATAACGAAATCGAAATGCACCATTTTCGATTTGAATCTGCTCGTAAATGACGTCGTAGGATATATTTTCAGAACAAAAGATTTGATGAAACACTTCATCATCTTTTACCGCCTCCAAAATAATTTCAAGAAATCTGAAGCTGAGATGCTCCTCACTCGACAAAGCGGCGGTCAGTATGGGATTCAAGCTGACAATCCCATGGTCTGCCATTCGCACCGCACCAACGGCTTGGGCAAGCGGCAGGCATCCATCAAAAATTGATTTTCCATCAATTATCCTGTTGTGAAAATATTCGTTGACGTTGAGTGTCGTCCAAGCATGTTCGCTGTTTGCGAGTTTTCCAAACAACTCGTGAAAGATTTTCGGCGTGCCCAAGTTATCATACCGACTAAGCTCGTTTAGCATAATCAATGAGGAGTGCCTTGATTAAGTCGGTTTCATCCGAATCATTTATCCTCGCGAACAAAGGGATATCATCGTCGATTATCTTTTCCATCCGTTTGATTTTTTGGTGAAGTCTTTCATTTATCACCTCATCAATCGAATCTTTGGAAATAAGATAAAAGTATTCTGTTATTTGATTGGGTGCTAAACCATACCGATGGATACGATCCTTCGATTGCAGGAAACTTGCGCAATTATAATCGCGCTCCAAGTAAATCGCATTATGGCAACCTTCGTGAAGTGAAATCGATTCTGAAACGGCGAAAGGGTTAGCTATGACAACCCGAAAATTAGAATTCGTCGGGTCGTTGAATTCATCGATGATTTTTTCTCTTTCCGATTGCTCGACCTCTCCAATCAGAAGTCTAGATGAGATTTTACTGGTAGCTAAATATGACTGGAGCCCCTTGGCATTTTGGATGAAAATCGACCATATGATTACTTTGCCATCGCTGGGGCGAATCTTCGTTTCAAAAATATTTTTTATTTCGGCAAATTTATTTGGCTTCTGATTGATTGAATAATTGCGAATCTTTGAAAGGATGTAGGAATCTTCTTGGAATTCGTCTGGTAAATCCTCATTCACGCTTGGCATTGACTGATCGTCTTCCTCATCGAATGCTCCCAATAACGGCTTTAACAACAGAGCCGGGTTGGTTGCCGCTTGGCGCAATCGGATGAGCTTGGCGCGATTTAGGAAATCTTTAACATTTGCCGAACTGTCACTTTGAAATGATTTGACGTATTTAGTTTCGATGAAGTCATAGATTTCTCTCTGTTCAGAATCCATGTCCACTTCGATTGTTTGCTCCTTTATCGGGGGGAGCTTCAAATCAGCTTTTTTTATGCGGATAAAATATGGAGAAATGTTATTTGTGAATTCTTTAACACGATCACTATCCGGATCACTGTTTTTTGTCATGTCCTCCAAATTTGGCAGATGAAACCCTAGAATGTCTTTGAACTTGAACGGGTAAAGATACTGATAAAGATTATACAAGTCTTCATATCCATTTGGAACCGGTGTTCCCGTAAGCACAATTCTAGCTTTTGCTTCTTTGGCGATTTCGACAGCACTTCTTCCCCAAACTCCATCTGGATTCTTTATCCGGTGCGCTTCATCAACGACTACCATGGTCTTGTTCTTTTTTAAAAAAGCCACAATCTCGTTCTGAAGAATATCCACGCCGCCGTGTGAGATGAGCGTTAATTCCACAGGATTCCCTGAATATAGATGCTGTTCTTTGTGGGCACGACGGATCGTATAGTCACCCGAAAGTCTTTGGGATTCGACCTTTCTGCCAAAGCACGCACGGTATTCCTTTTCCCAAGGTGCGAATGATGAAAGCGGTCCTATTACAAGAAGCTTGTCAACGTGTTTAGGGTCATCTTTTGGCAGGCTTTTTAAATATGCGTACGCTCCATAAACGATGGAGGTCTTGCCTGAACCTGGCACGGCGAAATTGCATGCATTCTGCGAGAATGCCATATGGAAGGCTGAGAGAAGTTGTAGCGGATAAAGCGGGCGCGCCAACTTTTCCTTCATAGTCTTCTGAAAATCATTAAAATTCGCAACGAGTTCCGGCTTATCCTTGAACTTATCATTTCTGATGTCCCTGGCCTTTTCTGAAAATTCTTGAAACAACCTTTGCTCGCGAGCGTAACTCGCAACATCGCATTGCGTTTTATCTGAAAGGTTTGGCGTAAGAGAAAATTTATCAAGAAGCAAATGCAACTCCTGAAGCGTTTTGATTTTCGTCTTCTCATCGAATGGGATTAGAATCTTTTCACCATCCCGTTCGAACAAAAGTCTTTTAAGCGAAAACAAAAGCCTTGTGTTTCTTAACATGCTCTCAATATCCCCAGTCAGAACAAAATTAGAGCCGCTGTCGTCGGTATCAATGTTCACAAATTGGCTCATAATATGATTATCTCACAAGGCTTTGATGTCCTTTTCCATCTGGTAGGCAACCCTTTCGATTTCCTTAATCTTTAATAACATCTCGTCCTTCTCTTCTCGACCATCTTCACATTTAATTGATTTAAGCATCTGAACGACATGTGATAACAAACGCTCCGGCGCGCTTCTCCTAAGCATTTTGATGGTTATTTCATTTATCTTTTCTATTTTTTCCATCACCATAGGGGCAGAAAAAGCCTTATGCCCTTGATCTATGGCATCTAATGCGTCAATGGCATTATTGATGAGTTTCTCTGGCTCATTATGCGATTTTCTATACTGAATCAGTTGGTAATGCGACTCGATGTTCTCTGTAAAGAAGCTTTTTCCCTTTTCATTTTTCGACTTTTCAAAAAACCTATTGTCACGATCATTCAAATATGCCGTGAGATTTTCAGTGGCAAAATCGATTTTTTCTTCACCATCTTTGATGGGTTGGACATGTTCAAAATGAAAATCACGAAAGCTTTGCCATATTTTTTTGTCTCCAAAAAAATGATTCTCTCGTTTTCCGTAGGCGATATTCCGAAAATCCTTCCCCTCATATTTGACCCTTATGTAATCATAAGAAATCAACCTTAAATCATCCACATCGTTATCCTTGTAACCATCAAAAGGCTTCTTGCTCTGCTCTCCCTTAAAATTGTTGATCTGTTTTGTAAGGGTAATAAACTGATCTTCTCTTCCATCCAGTTGGGTATAAATTCCATTACATCCCAAATAGTCAAGGTAGTCGTCCATGGTCCCCATCACCGCTATGAGCTCCTCGATTTTGGATTTTGTTTCCCCCATCCATTTGGCTATATCATCAATCGGTACGCCCCTTTGAGAGAGAAACTTTGCCTTTAAATATTTTTCGATCGGATTATAGCTAAGCTTCTCATCCTCACCCATCTGATATGTGGTTTCAAGCTTCTCTATTTCATTCGGGTTTTGCTCAAGCGTGACATCTAGAACAACGGTTTTGAAGTAGTCATTACCGGAACGTCGAAGCAGCATTGCGCGCCGGTTTCCATCAATGATGATTCCATCACGGGTGATGATCCCGACCTTCTCCTGCCCAATTTTTTTTATGCTATTCTGTGTTTGCTTGTTGCGTCCTGGGTCTGAGTCCCATAATAGCTTTTCTATAAGGTCTCGCCCCACTTCCGTTTCCGCACTAATTTGATGGTTTTGTTGCTCCAACGACTTTGTCCGACTTAAAATACGTCCGTTATATTTATTATAGACTAAAAGAGTGAGGGGTATTTTATAGACCGGCATCAGTTTCAGAGCATCTTCCCATGGTATTTCAATTCCACCGTGGCTGCCATCTGGCCTTGCCAATATCTCTCCGATTTTTTGGATGCGGGTTTCTTTATTCATAATTTAACCTGTCTATTTGATGATCCGTCAGGAAATTATTCTATTTATTGCATAAATCGTCAAAACTTGCCTCGTCGGAATCTTTTCTTTGTCAGAGATCCAATCTGGCACTTTCGTAAATCTTTCGTCTGGTTCGTTTTTCAGAATAAACTGCCCAATCTCATCAACCAGCCTCCTCGGATTGTGAACCTCGGATGCATTCCCTCCCGTATAGGCATCTTGGAATTTAGAGCTACTGCCAATTATCTTATGAAAATGTTTTTCAAACTTGGAGATAAAGTTTGTCCCTTGAGAGTTATGTTGAGCCTCAATGAGCTTGCCGATATGCTTGAACCCGTTTGGGGAAATGACTTTTACTTTGTAATCCTTACCAGCACCAAAAAAAATTGAGGAAAACCATTTAATCGGTTCGTGAGGGTTGGGTTTGTGCGGTTTTACATCCGGGTCGAAATTCGTCAGCGTGACTGTCATATTCCCATCTTTGAAAGGGTGTCTGCGGAAAGATGCTTTCGGATTCTTTTTCGGCGGATCATCAAGTCGCGCCTTTTTAAAAGTATTGAGGTTTTCAATGTCTTTCAGTTTGTCTGTATTAACACTCTCAAATTTAATCTCAGAGTCGGAAATGACTTGAAGCCCCATCGCCAGTCTCACACTCTTTGCGAGAGCAGAGCTCAAATGAGGTGAGACCGCGTTTCCAACCTGCCTCCACTTGTTATTTTCGCCTCCCACAAATCGGTACGAATATGGAAACCCCATAAGAGTGGCAACTTCTCTGATTGTAGGAAGCCTATATTCCCCATCGCCTTTACGCTCATATTCAGACTTATATATCAAAGCCTCTCGAGTGCTAGCAGATTGCGTGGCCATCACCGTACGACTCGGCTTGTCCTCATTCTCCGGGAATGACATTTTTCCCATATACCCATGGTTTGTTTTCAACCATAAAGCATCTTGCCACTGACATTCATATATCCCTGAATCGTAAAAGTGATCAGCGATCTCTTCGGCTGGAAGTTTTAAAGATAGGTAATTCGGATCGGAATAGATTTTATTCGATTTACCCATGTTTGGCGGTGGCATTTTACTCCTTATCATCCGAACCGTTCGATGCTGTTTCACTTTGAAAAGTTTCAAATCAGGAAATTTTTGGGAAGCCACAATTTCTCCGCATAAAAACCGATCACGTTTTTGTGGTGTCCCAAAATCGGCGGTGTTTAAAATTTCTCCATGTGAGGCAACATTCAAAGCAATCGTATCGGGATTAATTTTTCGTTCTTTCGCCCAGTCCTCCAGATTCAATCGTCGGAACGTATAACTTTGTTCGATATGATTCTTGGAATTAGGGACGTTCTCCATGAACCAAGCCCGAAGTTTCGACGGGCGTTGATGTTTTTTTATGGCAACAATACGCAGAAATGCTTCAATCAATTTTATGCCGGGAGCTTTATCCGAATTGCCGCCGTTATTTGAATGGGAGAATAAAACGCAAGGCGGACTTCCAACGATGACTTCTGTGTCTGGCAGGCTGTTTATATCATCAACCGATGAAGCAAGCTCCAGAACGTCTTTCGTTACGTCTTTTAGACCATGATTAAGATTGTGGGTTTCGATGGCTAATGGCCAATTATCAATGCCCATGACAATCTCAAAACCTTGCTGGCGGAAACCCTCTGAGAATCCGCCGGCGCCACAGAAAAAATCGATGACCTGGGGGGTTGCCTTCAAATCTTTCATATTCCCGCCAAATTAGCCTATTCCCAAAATTAGATCAAATCCCCAATGACCCGTCAACCGCCATATCCGATAACAAATGGCGCCATACTGCGGCGCACAACGAACCCACTGTCGCTTCGCGACTGATTCCGAAAATCAAGTACCGGTATGGGAGGGCAAGCGTCCCAGCGAACCCCGATTTTTCCCCCTCTTCAATTCTCGCCCCGCTCAGTCGCGGGGCGGGAACGATTCCTGGCGCAAAGCCAAAAACGCCGTTACGGGTAACTTTGATGACGCGATCTTCCTCGGCAAAGATATCATGCTCCTGGCCGCCCCGGCCAAGCCTGGGAATAATTGAATCGGCGTTCAGCAGCAGGCCCAGACCGCGTGCCCATTCACAAAGACTTTCTTTCTGCCGGGCGACTGTGGACGTCCCAGGTGTTTTTCCACCTGCCGGTTGAATTCCTCGGAGGTGATTGAGCGCCGAGAGGATAAAACCCGGCCTACCTGCTCCGATGAGAGGAGCGGTTTGACGACTTGACCTTGTCTGGCCTGTTGGCTCATTCGCCATAACCATACTGTCGATGAATGGCTTTGACAAGCCGGGTTTTCTCCCCTCGCTTCAATTCTCGCCCCGTCAGTCGCGGGGCGAGAATGATTCAAAATCACATATGGCTGATGAGATTATCGCCGAATGCGGAGCATTTGATCTCGGTGGCGCCTTCCATGAGGCGCGCGAAGTCGTAAGTGACGCGTTTGGAACCGATCGCGCCGTTGAGGCCTTTCAGGATCAGGTCCGCGGCTTCCGTCCAGCCCAGGTAACGCAGCATCATTTCGCCGGAGAGCACCACGGAACCCGGGTTGACGACGTCTTTGTTCGCGTACTTGGGCGCGGTGCCGTGCGTGGCTTCAAAGATGGCGTGGCCGGTGAGGTAATTGATGTTGCCACCGGGCGCGATGCCGATGCCACCGACCTGCGCGGCCAGCGCGTCGCTCAAGTAATCGCCGTTCAGGTTCAAGGTGGCGATGACGTCGAAATCCGTCGGGCGGGTGAGCACTTGCTGGAGGGTGATGTCGGCGATGGCGTCTTTGATGACGATGCCCGCGCCGGGTTTGCCCTCGGGAATCTTGCACCACGGTCCGCCGTCGATCTCGACCGCGCCGAACTCCGTCTTGGCGAGCTCGTAGGCCCAGTCGCGGAAGGCGCCCTCGGTGAATTTCATGATGTTGCCCTTGTGGACCACGGTGACGCTCTTGCGCTTGTTGATGATGGCGTATTCGATGGCCGAGCGGACGAGGCGTTGGGTGCCGGGCTTGGAAACGGGCTTGATGCCGATGCCGACGACTTCGGGCGTTTCACCGAAGCGGATCTTTTTGAAATCTTTCGGGAAGGTGGCCTTGAGAAATTCAATGGTCTTGAGCGCGGCTTCTTTGCCGGCCTCGAAATCAATGCCCGCGTAGATGTCCTCGGTGTTCTCGCGGAAGATGATCATGTCCACTTTTTCCGGGTGTTTCACGGGGGACGGGACGCCGGTGAAATATTGCACGGGGCGCAGGCAGACGTAGAGGTCGAGCATCTGGCGCAGGGCGACGTTCAGCGAGCGGATGCCGCCGCCGACGGGCGTGGTGAGCGGGCCTTTGATGCCGACGAGATACTCCTTGAAGGCCTCGACGGTGTCGTCCGGCAGCCAGTTGTCGAATTTGTTCTTGGCGGCTTCGCCGGCGAAGACTTCGAACCAGGAGATCTTGCGTTTGCCGCCGTAGGCTTTGGCGACCGCGGCATCCATGACGCGCACGCTGGCGGCCCAGATGTCGGGGCCGGTGCCGTCGCCGCGGATGAAAGGGATGATGGGTTGTTCCGGCACGGTGAGTTTGCCGTTGGTGATGGAAATCTTGCCGCCTGCGGGCGGGGTCACGTCTTTATATGCCATAGCGGGCAAAGAAATAGCAGGTTGCGCGGCAAAGGAAAAGCAGATGTTTAAAAAACAGACACAGATTTCACGGATTGGCACGGAAAGAGATGAACATCCGCCGTCGCCAAGGCTACGGCAGACGAGCAGGACACTCAGGAGTACTTCGCCAGCAGGTAGGCCTTGAACTTTTCGTAGTCGGTATCCATGCGGTCGAAATCTTCCGGGAGTTTGAGCGCGGCTTCCATGGGGGCCGGGATGTCCGGCGACCAGCCCATCATTTTTTCGATCTCTTCGGGGAACTTGGCGGGGTTGGCGGTCTCCAGGATGACGGCCGGGAAATCATTTTCAACGGCTCGCGAGGACTCCCGCCCCTCCGATTGCAGCCAGTCTTCAAATCCACGCCAGGCGACGGCCCCGTGCGGCTCCAGCAGCAATCGATATTTGTCCCAGACCGCCTTGATGGTCACCCGCGTGCGCTCATCCGAAATGGAGCTGGAAAACAAATCGCGCCGCATCGCCGCCAGGTCCGGCATCCGGTTGATCCTGCCGGTCTCGTCCATCTGCCCGCCGTAAACCGCCACGAGGCGCGCCAGGTTGCTCGGATGGCCGACGTTCATCGCGTTGGAGACCGAATTGCGCGAGGGCGAAATCTTTTGATAATGGCCATCGCCCAGAAATTTTGGGAACGCGTCATTGGCATTCACCGGCACCACTATTTTCTTCACGGGCAATCCCATCTCGCGCGCCACGATGCCGCCCATCATGTCCCCGAAATTTCCGCTCGGCACCGAGAAAACGATCGGTCCGCCCGGCCTGGCCAGGCGCGAGGCCGCGTAAAAATAATAAACGCTTTGCGGCAGCAAGCGCCCGATATTGATGGAATTGGCGGAGGAAAGCGGGATGCCTTTCAAGGCGGGGTCGGCAAAAGCCTGTTTGACCATGGCCTGGCAGTCATCAAATTTCCCATCAATCGCGACGGTCCGGACATTGTTGCGCAACGTCGTCATCAATTTGCGCTGCGAGAGGCTGACTTCAGCCAGTGGAAAGAGGACGATGACGCGGATGCCCGGGACATCATGGAACGCGTGGGCGACCGCCGCGCCGGTATCGCCGCTGGTAGCGGTGAGCACGACAAGCTCGCGGCCGGCGGCCTGCAAAAACTTGCCCATGATGCGGGCCATGAACAGGGCCGCGAAATCTTTGAAGGCCGCGGTCGGCCCCTGATCGAGCCGCATGACATGGACACGGCCATATACGTGTTCCAGGGGGATGGGAAAATTGTAGGCATCGCGACAAATGCCGGCGAGGTCCGCATCGGATATAACACCCCCGGTAAATTTGGAAAGGACGCGGAACGCGATCTCGTGATAGGGCAGTTTGGAAAAGGCGGCAAGCTCATCCGGCGAGAGCCTGGGATACTGGTCGGGCACATAGAGGCCGCGATCGGGCGCGAGACCTTGCAAAATGGCTTCGCGCAAATCGACTTCGGGTGACTGGCCGTTGGTGCTGTGAAATCGCAGGGGCATGGTCAGTTGTCGCGCGACAATTTTATTCGAAGTTCTCCACGCGGATCATCACGGGCTTGCTCTTGATGACGGGAAGTTTGCCGATTTTTTTCAACGCCTTGTTGACCGCGCCGTTGGTGGCGTAGTGCAGCATGAAGATCAGCGGCACGCTCGCGCCTTCGTGGCCCTCAGGCTGGATGACCGAGGAGATGCCGATGCCGGATTGGCCGAAGATCGCGGCGATCCGGGCCAGCACGCCGGGCTTGTCCACCACATTGAGCCGCACGAAATATTGCGAAACCACTTCTTCAATCCCCGCAACCGCGCCCTTGCATTCATGCGAGACGAACGGCGGCACGCGGCTGGGCGTGCCAAATTTCAGGTCCAGGGCGGCGTCGGCCAGGTCGCTCAAGACCGCGCTGGCCGTAGCATCCTTGCCCGCGCCGCGGCCATAGAACAGAGTGTCTCCCACGACATCGCCGCGGACAAAGACGGCGTTAAAAACCTGGTTCACGCTGGCAAGAACATGCGCGTTGGGGATGAGCGTCGGATAAACGGAAACCTGCACCCGGCAGGCGCCCTCCATCTTCTTCACAGTGCCGAGCAATTTGATGGTGTAGCCAAGCTCGCCGGCAAATTTGATGTCCAGCGCGCTGATAGGGCGGATGCCTTCCACATAGACTTCCTCCGGGCGCACCCAAAAACCATGCGCCAACGAAGCGAGGATGCCAATCTTGTGTTGCGAATCGAAACCGTCGATATCCAGGTCGGGCGGTGTTTCGGCATAGCCAAGTTTTTGCGCATCGGCCAGCACTTCCGAAAAATCCGCGCCCTCCAGCTTCATCCGGGTGAGGATGTAATTGCAGGTGCCGTTGACGATGCCATACATGGCCTGGATACGATTGCCCACGAAACCTTCGCGCAACGATTTGATGATGGGGATGCCGCCGCAAACGCTGGCTTCGTAGTACAGATTCGCGCCGTATTTTTTTGACGCCGCGAAAAGTTCTTCGCCGTGTTTGGACAACAGCGCTTTATTGGCGGTGATAACCGGCTTGCCGAGCTTGAGCGCGGATAAAATGATCTCTTTGGCCAGAGTCGTGCCACCAACGAGTTCGGCGACGATATGGATGTCCGGGTCATTGACGACCTCACGCCAATCGGTGGTCATGAGGGAGCGCGTGATGGGATAAGCGCGCGGTTCAGCCAATGATTTCACGGCAACTTTGCGGACAACGACATTGATGCCGATGCGCGAGGACAATAGCTTGCCATTCTGTTGGAGCGCGTGAAAGACGCCGCTACCGACAGTGCCGCCACCAATCATGCCAAGGTTGACCTGCTGCATAGGAGCGGACAGCCTAGCGCGGGAACAAGGAACGGACAATTCAATTTTGATCGGCGGAAGCTTTGTATGGCAAAAATGTAACCTTGCCGTGTTTGAAACGTAACCTTGCCCTTCTTGACATCCAACCTGTTGAATCCAAAGAATTACGCAGGATGAAATCGGAACCGGCCCTGAAACGCGCACCTTCCCCAGGTTTAATCCTGGTGCGATTTAGCGGGCCGGTTCACGGAGGAGCGAGACGATGAAGCAAGCAGTTCCATTGGTTAAAAAGTTATGGCTGCCCCTGACGGTGACGGGGGTGTTCATTGCGGCGAGTTTTTACCAGGAGGAGTTGGTCGTGAAGCTGGGCATGACCACCGCGGCGCAACTTCGAACCATTTTCCCCTATGCCCTGGGGATCGGCATCTGGATGTCGCTCGCTTATCTGCTCAATTCCCTGCTGTCCATCATCGTCTGGGAACCGCTCAACCGTCGCGTACCGGTTCCGCGCCTGTTGCGGGACGTGGCCGCGCTGATCATCTATGGATTGGCCATCACCGGAATCGTCGGCCTGGTTTTCGACAAGCCCATCGTTCCCCTTTTTGCCGCCTCGGGAGCCGGGGCCATCGTCATTGGGCTGGCCTTGCGAAATGTAATCCTCGACACTTTTATCGGCCTGGCACTCAACTTCGATCGCGCTTTCGAGATCGGTGATTTTATCATGGTCGCCGGCAGCCCGGCGGGCCGCGTGATCGAACTCAACTGGCGCACGACCCGCCTGCTGACCAACGATGGCAGCATCCTGATCATCCCGAACGGGAAACTCGGGGAATCGATCGTCACCAATCTTTCGAGGCCGGAGCCGGTCAGCCAATTTGAAATGTCCGTTTTTCTCGACTTCGAGTTGCCCACGGACCGCGCTTTGCGCGTCCTGAACGCCGGGGTGCATAGCGCGGTGGGCAGGGCCGGCATCATCGGAGAACCGGCGCCTTATGCCCGCATCAACAACGTCACGCCGGATGGGGTGGAATACAAAATCAAATTTTATCAGGATTCACGGATCGCCGGCACGGATGGAATGCCCGACGACCTCCTCAGGGCGCAGAGCAAGGCCAAACACGAAGTGTGGAGGGCCGTGCTCGACCACCTCAACCATGCCGGGTTCGGGCCGGCAACCCCCAAGCAGGATGTTTTCCACGCCCCGCAGCCGCAGCGCCAATTCGATACGCACTCGCATGAGGACCGGGTGGCGCTGCTCACGCGCGTCGAATTGTTTGAGAGCTTGACCGTCATGGAGCGGACCCAGCTTTCCACCGCGATGTCTGAACGGCTTTTCAGACAGGGCGAGCCGGTGATCGAGTTGGGCGATCACGGCGATTCCATGTTCGTCCTGTGCGAAGGGTTGCTGGAAGTCAGGATCGCCCTCAAGGAAGGCCAGGCGGCGCAACGTGTCGCCCGGTTGCAACCCGGCATGTTTTTCGGCGAGATGAGCGTCCTGACCGGCGAACCGCGCAGCGCCTCGGTGGTGGCGGTGACCGACGCGGTGGTATTTGAAATCTCAAAGGAGACGATGGCCATCCTCGTCCAGAGCCGGCCGGAACTGGCGGAAAGGATCGCCTCGACGGTAACCAATCGCAAACTGCGCAATTCCGAGGCAGCCGCCCGGGCCAACACCACGTCACTGGCCGCCGAGAAAACTTCCATGACCGCGCTGCTGGTGGGCAAAATCCTCTCGTTCCTGGGCCTCAAGTCGAAAGCCGGGAAGCCTGCCAGGCAGGCCGCGGAACCAGGCCCGATGTTTTCCGAGCCGATTGAGGAAACGCCGTAGCCACGGATGATTTTCCAGCCGGGGCGGCGGGAGTTTTTAATCCCTCTGGATCTAATTCCCCGAAGCTTGCTTCGGCTTTTATATTCTGGCGGGGATACAGTGACCTCTGCCAAAGGCGGAGACTTGGCATTGGGGAGCGCACGCGCCTCGCGTGCTGCGTTCGGCGCCTCGCCGAACGCTCTTTTCCATTGAACTTAAATGCCTCGCAGCTTGCTGCGAGGATGCTTTACTCGCCGGACGCTCTTCACGTCCTGGCGCGGGCGATAATAAAAAATGGCAATGCGGCCAGTTGCAAACTCACGGAAAAAATAACGACCGCCAAAACGGATTGGTCATAAAGCAAGCCCATCGCCGCACTGCCCGCAAACCATGCAATCCCAAACACCGTGTCAAAAATGCCGAAGGCGGTGCTGCGTTTCTCCCGTGGAATGACCCGTGACAGGATTGCCTTCAGCAGGGAGTCCTGCGCGCCCATGCCAACGCCCCATAAAATCATTCCCATGAGCGCCAGGGCAAATCCGCCCAGAAAAACGCACGGCGCAAACAACGCACCCAAAGAAAAGGCGACGAGGACGACCGGCAGCCCGAATTTATCCAACAACTTTCCAAAAATCAGCGCCGACACCGCCGCAGTGACCATGGCCGCGGAATAAAAAATCGGCACATCGGCCGGCGGCATGATTTTCATTTTTTGAAAATGGAATGCCACGAGGGAAAAATCTGCAAAACCCGCCGCGACCAACATTCCTGCGATGGCATAAAACCAGTAAGACTTCGGAAACCCTTTTGCTTTTAGAATCACCGGGGCGCGTTCTTCCAATTCATGCGGCCGCGGATAAAACGTCCGCGCGATGCCGACCATCGCAAGGCAGAGCAGCGCGGGGATCAACAGGAACGCGAAGGCATGATGATACCCGCCCTGCCGGTACAGAACGAAGGCCACGATGAGCGGCCCGATGGTGGCGCCGGTCTGGTCCAGAAATTCGTTCAGGCCAAAGGCCCAACCGTGGCCGATCCGGCTGCCGGCATGCGAAAGCATCGCGTCCATGGAAGGCTTGCGGATGGCCCGCCCGGTGCGTTCGGCGACAATGAGCGCGGCGGCCAGCGGCCAGTTCCCCGCCAGCGCCAGCGCGGGCACGGCCAGCATGTTGATGAGGTAACCGGTGAAAATGAACGTCCAGTACTTGTGGGTTTTGTCCGCAAAATATCCGGTGACGGAACGGAAAGCATAGCCCATCAGCTCGCCGAATCCAGCCGTGAAACCCACGACGGTGGCGCTGGCGCCCAGCGAACCCAGAAATGGCCCCACAATACTTCGCGCGCTTTCATAGGTCATATCGGCGAACAATTGAACAACGCCGATGACCAGCACGAATCTCAACGCCACTTTGGCCATTGAATTTTTTTGTTCCACGCGCCGGATTATGGCGGTGGAAAATTATTTTGCAGCGGAAATTTTCGCCCCTGCAACCGCATAAAGTCAGGGCGCGGCGAGAGTCCGAAGAGCTTCGTTCACCACATCGGCGACTTTGGCGTTCTTGAATTTTTCATCCCTGGATACGATGAGCCGGTGCGCGAGGACTTTTTGCGCAAGCGATTGGATATGCTCCATCGAAACGCAATCCTTCCCCTCGATCGCCGCCATGGCCTGCGCGGCGCGAAACAGCCCCAACGAAGCGCGCGGACTGGCGCCCAGAAGCAACGCCGGGTGTTCACGCGTGGCGCGAACAATTTTTAAAATGGCATCGTTCAAGTCGGAAGAGACTTTGATTTCGCGCACCGCCTGCTGGCATTTGGTGATATTATCCGGCGTGGTGATGGGCTGGAGAGTTTCGATCGGATGCTGCAATTGAAAACGTTCCATCATCTGCTTCTCATCGGCCAGGAGCGGATAGCCCAGGCTCATGCGGATGAGGAAGCGGTCTTTCTGCGCTTCCGGCAGAAAAAAGGTGCCTTCCTGTTCAACGGGATTTTGCGTGGCGATGACCATGAACGGCTTTTGCAACCGGTACGTCACATTCCCCGCCGTGACGGACGATTCGCCCATCGCCTCCAACAACGCGGATTGGGTGCGGGGGCTGGCGCGATTGATTTCGTCCACCAACACAAACTGGGAAAAGAGCGGGCCAAAATAAAATTCCGTGCGGCCGGTGGTCGCATCCAAACGCGCTTCACCCAAAACATCTTCGGGCTGTAGATCGGGCGTGCATTGGATGCGTTTGAAGGTGGCGCCGGCGCTCAACGCCAGGGCGCGCGCCAGCATGGTCTTGGCCACGCCGGGAACGTCCTCGATCAGCAGATGCCCTTCCGCCATTAGCACGGCCACAGCCATGACAACCTGCTCATGCTTGCCGACGATGACCTTCTCGACATTAGCAATGACCTGTTGCGCAATCGCGGACACCTCCGCCGGTGAAAGCCCTTTCGATGGCGTGACCGGAGGCAAAATGACCTTTGGCTTTTTATCCGGTTGGGCAATGACGAGGGCCATGTCCTTATCCTCGCAGAATTTCCGCGGCGCGGCGACCGATTTCTTCCAACTGGCGCGTCTCATCCACCGTAAATTCGTGCTGGCGAACGGTCCCGATACCGAGGGTGCCGATGATTTTCCCGCCATCGCGGATGGGCACACATAACGCGCCGCCCACGCCGGTCTGTTTTGCGCCCGGTTTGGCCACGCCACTGGAATCGGTTTGGAGATTACAAATCGTCACCGGTTTATTCTGCGCCACGACTTGCCCGGCGATCCCCTTGCCCACCGGGATGGTCTTGACCACCTCCAACAGTTGCGGCGGCAACCCGACTTGCGACGCCAGATGAAGCAATTGTTTTTCAGTATCCAACACATGGATTGTCCCGGTCTCGGAATGAAATTGCTGCAACAACTCCTGCAAAAGCGTTTTCAAATTCATTTCGCGGGCGGCGCTTTTCTGGTCTAAATCAGGCTGATCGGTCATGATGCCATTATTATAACGGCAGATCGCAGACATGCCACTGGCAAAATTTACATGCTCTGCACATCTCCTTTGCACCCATTGACGTCCGAAAATTTACAGTACACACTTGATCCATCACAAAATCAGCAATGTGATAAATGACCCCGGCCCACCCCATCCCGCGTGAAACGGCGCATAAACTGGCGCGGCGGACCCTGTTTGGCTTCCTGGTGACGTTTGTCCTCTCGCGCATCTTCGTGTTCCTCATCATGGCGCAGATGATGCCGAACCTGTATTTCTTCATGCACGGGACACATGTGCATCATTTGAATTATGGAATTTTCCTGCTGGCCGCTGTCTGCGGTTACAGTGTGTTTCGCCGGCCAATCGGTCGTGCGGCGGAGATCACCGCCCTGCTTTACGGCGTGGCCATGGGCCTGACCTTTGATGAATTCGGCATGTGGCTGCATCTCGGCGGCAGTTATTGGCAGCGCGCCAGCGTGGACGCGGTCGTCGTGGTGGCGGCGCTGTTCGGTTTGGTGGCCTTTGCGCAATCCATCCGGCGATTTGAGAAACGTCATTTGTGGGCATTCGGGGCGCTTGCGGCGTTGGTGCTCGGCTTTGGCTTTGTGTTGTACCTGGCCGGTAATCGTCTCGGGGCCGACATGGGTCCAACTTTGCAAACCCTTGAGGAAGCCTCTTCACCGTAATTTTGTCACCTAAAGCTTGAAATCGCGACTATATACCGTATGTCTATGAAAATCAGTATGGGTCGCATCGTTGCCTCAATCCTTTGGCTGCTCTTTGTCTTGTTCCTGGCTTATAGCTTCGTCGCCACCCGGCCGACTTTGTTCGATTCCATTATTCCCCTCTGCTGGTTCACCTTTCTCCTTTATTGGTGGATCACCGCGCGACAGGTCAAAGCGACTGCCGAAAAGCAAAGCCTCGAATCCGCGCTGGAACATCGCATTCCCGTCCTGGTAAGCATTCTCTTCCTGATGGATGAAAAATTGCCTTATCCCATGAACCTGATGTTGATTTCCCGTGCTGAATGGATGCTGGTGGCCGGCATCGCCATTTGCGTGTTTGGATTGTTCGTCACCATTTGGGCGCGCCGGACCCTCGCCGGAAATTGGAGCAGTGACGTCACATTCAAAGAAGGACACGAACTGATCAAGACCGGCCCGTATCGTTTCGTGCGGCACCCTATTTACACCGGCCTCTTGTTGATGTGCCTCGGCACCGCCATCGAGATCGGCAGGCTCCGTGGATTCATCGCTCTGGCCGTGATGGCGATCGGGTTTTGGATAAAGCTCAAACAGGAAGAGCGGCTCATGCTCCAACACTTTCCCGATCAATACCCCGCCTATCGCAAAAACGTGAAAGCCCTCGTGCCGTTCATTATCTAAGTAAGTATGGAAATGGAAAAGTGAAAACGAAGGCTTCCTGCCGCAATCAATAATGGAACCTTACAGACACACGGATGGAGTTGCACTGCATCAAGATCAAAACGGTCGAAGCCACCATTGAAACCAGCGGCGGCGTGCTTTTGGTTGAGCCAGTTCATGTTTAAGCGCGGACCTGGTCAATCGAATAATACAAGAGGGGCGCTCACGGGTGCAAAAACAATCAGCCCCTCGGTATTCTCAGCCAGCGGGATTAAGAATCCAAACGGGCGCGGAGCTGGTTTATCAAATCCATGTTTTTATGCAAAATCGCCAAAATCAGTGGACATTCGTTTTTCCGCACCTGGTGGAACACATAGTGATGCTCGACGCGAGAGACGAGCAACTCTGGCCGGTGATCGAGAAAAACACGCGTTCGGGCTTTTTGCCGCCCGATGGCTCGCAAGTGTTTTTCCAGTAGTGCTTCGTAACGTCTTGCCTGTTCGATTCCCCACGTCGAAATCGTATAACGCGCAATGGCTTGAATGTCTGCGTCGGCTTCTTCTGTCAGTTCGTAAAACAGCACGTTATTTGTGCTTTAGTTCACGACTGGTGTCCTCGAAAATTGTCCCGACGGTACGCTGGCTGACTGCGCCGTGAATGCGTGCATCCAAAAACGATTCAAGCGCCTCCAGTGCCGTTTCCTCCTCCGTGCCCTCTGCTGCACCCAGCGTGCGCTCAATCACATAATCCTTAATGGACTTGCCTTGCAAAGCCGCCATTGCCTTCAATTTCTGGTGCTCATCTGGCGTGACATCAATTGAAATTCGGCTCATAAAGCTTTCCTCAGATAGTTCATCTGAATTGAAACTATCACAAGAACAACATTTGTGCAATACCTGCCAAATGTGGGTCTCACTTTCCCTGCCCATCCGAGGCTGGTTGTTTTGACTTTTTCTAAAATTTACATTGCCCGGGCTGCTGGCAGACTAAGATTGCCATGACCGCAATGTTTGCCGCTGTCCCGGTCGAGACTCACCAGAAATCCGCCGTGCTTGGCATTTTTGCCATCACGTACTTCTGCATCGCCATGGGGCATGTTCCCGGCTTGAAACTCAATCGCCCCGGCATCGCCCTGCTCGGCGCCATCGCCATGATGATTTTCGGCGGGGTCACGACGAACAATGCGGTCTCGTATGTCAATTGGCCCACCATTTCCCTGTTGTTCGGATTCTTCGTCATCTCCGCGCAATTGCGCCTTTCAGGATTCTACGACAAAGTCGCCCTTGGCATCGCCAGCCAGCTCAACCATCCCGCCCAATTTTTGCTGGTCCTGATGTTGACCGCCGGCGGCCTCTCGGCGTTCCTCAACAATGATATTGTTTGTTTTGTTTTCGCGCCGATCATCGGCGTGACCCTCGTGCGCCAGCAGATCAATCCCATTCCTTTTTTGATCGCCCTGCCCATCGCCAGCAACATCGGCGCGGCGGCCACACTCATTGGCAATCCACAAAATATGATGATCAGCGAGGTAGCTCATTTGGGCTTCGGCCAATACCTGCTGTGGAGCATCGTGCCGGTGACTTTTGCAATGGGCGCGGCCTACGGAATCATCTGGATGTTGTCGAAAAAAAATCTGCAATTGCTCCCCGCCGCCATCAACGGGGCGCCGCAACAAACCTATCCGTTCAACAAAATCCACACGATCAAGGGAATCGTCATCCTGGTCGCCGCCATCGGCCTGTTCTTCACATCGTTGCCCAGGGAAATCATCGCGCTGGCCGCCGCCGGCATTCATCTGGCCAGCAGAAAATTTCGCACCAACGACCTGCTTGGGCTGGTGGACTGGCCGATCCTGATTTTGTTCATGGGACTATTTGTCGTGGCCGGCGCATTTCAATCCACCGGTTATGGCGACCGGGCCGTTCATTGGCTCTTGCAAAGCGGATTCAATCTCAATGCGCCCGCGAACCTGGTCCTGACGACGGCGGCCTTGTCCAATCTCATCGGCAATTCAGCGGCGGTGATGTTGTTGGTCAAAACGGTCAATCTGGCGCAACCCGCGCCGTATGCCCTGGCGTTGGCCAACAGTTTCGGGGGCAATCTCCTCCTCATCGGCAGCGTTTCCAATATCATCGTCGTTCAACAGGCGCATGAGATGGGCATCAAGATTTCCTTCCGGGATTTTGCGCGCCTGGGGATTCCCGTGACCGTCGTGATATTATGCGGGCTGCTGGGCTGGATGGCTTTGATGCATTAAAGCGGTTTTAATAATTCCCCGGCGATCACCGCGATGTTTTGCTCCGGTAAGCATTCAATTCTCCCGTGATCTGATCCGCCAAAGAATCCTGGTGGTTTGTTTTGGCGATTTCCAGGGCAAGATTTGCCGTGGAGAGGGCATTGGATAAATTTCCAGTGGCGGCGTATGCGCTGGCCAGGCTTTCCAGCGCTTCAGGCCAATCGGGTTCCAGTCGTACGGCGAGGATCAGGTTGGTGACTGCCGCTGGAGCCTCCCCTTCCTTTAGCAATGTTTTCCCGAGATTAAGATACGGTTTGGAATAATCCGGCTGAAGGGCAATCGCGCGTGAAAATTCCTTCTCCGCTTCAAGCGGCTTGCCTGATTGCATCAACACCACTCCCAATGTGTTATGCAGGACCGGATCATCCGGTATTTGCTTTAGCGCGGCAGCCAAATGATCCTCCGCTCCGGCGAAATCTCCGGCGTTAATCAAATCCCGGCCGAGATTATACTGGTATTCGCCATTTTGAGGTTGAATCCGGACTGCATCCGCAAAATGTTCGATCGCTTCAGTCAACCGGCCATCGCCGTTGTATGCTGCCCCGAGCAAATCCTGGGCGACCGGATTGTTCGGATCGACTGCGATCGCCTGGCTGAATAAAGCAACGCTGTTTCGCCAGTCGTTGAGCTGTTGCCGGGTCAATACCAGGCAACCGCAGAGAAAGGCGCCTGCCGCGAGAATAAGATAAGTGCGCGCGAATGGTTTTACGGCCCACAGCTCATTCAAGGCACAGATGACGATCAGGAATATCCCCATCAACGGCACATAAGCATGGCGGTCAGCCCAGGCTTGAAGCCCGATCTGGACAAAGCCGACCACCGGGACCAGCGTCCCCAAAAACCAGAACCAACCCACCGGAAGCCAGCGATATTTCGACCTCCAATGCCATGCGGCAAATGTTCCCGCCAGCAGCAGGATCAAACAAGACGCCGCTGAAACAACTGGTGTGCTTTGCGGAAATCCATAAAAGACGCATAACCCGGAGGGCCACACTGCTTTTTCAAGATACGTCATGTAGGCCAGTGGGATATTGAGCAATCTCGATGTCGCCGGCACGCCGGCCAGTGAGACCACGTCGCCGGCCTTGTTATGGACGATATAGGTGACAATGCAGGCGGCGGCTCCCAGGATGAAAAAGGGAATCTTGTCCCAAAGGACAAGGTGATCCCTTCGAGTGTTCCCGTCATTCAGTGCGGCTGGTGAGGGAAAAATTCTTTGCAACGGCCAGTAATCCAGCAGGAACAGCACAAAAGGCAGCGTCACCAGCATCGGCTTGGCAGCCAGCCCCAGGGCAAATAAAATTAGCGCCAACAGGTACGGCGCCGGCCGCGGGTTTCTTGCATAGCGCAAATAGGCCAACAAGGTAAGGAGGAAAAAGAATGTGCTTAACACATTTTTCCGCTCGGCGATCCACGCGACCGATTCCACATTCAACGGATGCCAGCCAAAGAGCGCCGCTGCCAGGACAGCGGGCCAAAAACGACCGGTCATGCTCATAAACAACAGCCATAACAGCACCACGTTCGCCGAATGCAGCAGCAGGCTGGTCAGATGATGTCCTCCCGCAAACAGGTGATAGATCGAGCAATCGGCCATGTGCGACCACAGCGTCAGCGGATGCCAGTTCGCCGCAACGATGGCCGTCAGCGACCATTTGATTCCGCTCCAGGAAAGACCGTTCAGCACTTCAGGGTTCTGATAGACATACAACTGGTCGTCGTAATTGACGAAGGGAAAAGCTGTCGCAGGCCAATACAAAGCCATCGTCATCACGAATAATGCCATCCCGGCAATCCAATTGCGCTTTTGTTCCAGTTTCATTTGTTGTTACACAACCATTTCAGCATGCAGCACGGCGACCAAAGCAATGACCGGATTTTACCGCGATTGAACAAGGACGCGGAAAGCCCGGCCTAAATGTTCCGGATGCGTGAGGGTTTGGAATTGTCGCGCGCGCGCGGGCGTCCATTCGCCAAAGACATCCTGGTTCTTCGTGGTTTTTTCCAAAATCCGCGTTAGAAATTGCGATTGCGTGGAAAAAATTTCGGTGGCCAGTCCGCAGGATTCGCCGACGGCCTGAAGCGCGGAAAAATTCACATGCGCCGTCAAATCCTGTTCCCCGGCGTTTTCCAGCACTTCCCCGGAGGGATGATGCCGGGAATAGGCGCGCAACGTGCCATCCTTCCGCGATGGCAAAAACAACTCGTCCCCGGTCAGGCCGTAATCAATCGTTAAAAGTTTTCCGTGTGCCAGGTTGTTGGCCGCATCCCGCCACCATTGTCCAGCCGCCGGGGAGATTTCAATCGTGTAATGATCGGGTAAAACGGCCAGCAACTCCGGCGGCGCATTTGGACGCAGGGCGGCGGGAACGGCATGTTCCATCCGCACGCGGACCAGTTTCCCATCCGCAAGGCCAACCCCCCATTCGAACCAATCCCCGGCTTTCGCGTCCCACCCCAGGCGATGCACCGGAAACGCATCCAGCAATTCATTCGAGAAAATGATTCCGCTATAGGCCTCCTTTGATCTGGGCCATTCTGGATTCCAGCCGACTTTCCTCGCATGATTCGCCAATGTTTCGTTCTGCCAATTCCACCGCTCCACCGATGGTTCCATGATCACGTATTCCAAACGTTCATACAGTTTTGGCCGATGCGCTTGCAACCAGTTTAAAATATCCCGCGCCAACGTCCCATCATGCGCGCCAGCTTCCATGACTAATACCTGGCGTTCAGAGGGCAACTCTTCCAACCATTCGGCGAATTGAAACGCGAGAAGTTGCCCGAAGAGTTCCCCGACGCTCACACTCGTGTAAAAATCGCCGCCACGGCCGGGGTTCTTTTTGGTCTCATAATAGCCCGTACCCGGCGAATAAAGCGCCAGTTCCATGAACCGCGCAAAGGACATCACCCCATGGCTTTCGATTTCGGCGCGGATGATTTCGCGAGGTGTTTTCATTACTTGCAATCAAGGCGGCATCCGTTAAGATTCGCCGAACGCAAGAGGTTGTATGGCCAAAATAGACGCATTTTTCAACTTGATGTTTGAACAGAAGGCCTCGGACCTGCATATGGCCTCGGGCAATCCGCCCATCCTGCGCATCAATGGCGAACTTCAACGCGTGGATTATCCCCCGCTGGAAAGCGATTCGCTGAAAACAATGCTATACGAGATCGCGCCGGATTACAAAATCAAACAATTCGAGGAAACCGGCGACGTGGATTTTGGTTATGAGATTCCAAACGTCTCGCGTTTCCGCGTCAATTTCTTCAACCAAAAAAACGGCGTCTCCGCCGTCTTCCGGCAGATCCCCAGCCGCGTGCTCTCCTTCGAAGATTTCGAAAAATTCGATGCGCCGCTGCCCGCCGTGTTGAAAAAATTTGCCATGCTGCACCGCGGACTGGTCGTCGTCACCGGCCCGACCGGCTCCGGCAAATCCACGACCCTGGCCGCCGTGGTCGATTACGCGAACAAAACCCGCAAAGACCACATCCTCACCATCGAAGACCCGATTGAATTTACCCACGAAAGCAAAAGCAGCCTCGTCAACCATCGCGAAGTGGGCGTTCATACAAAATCTTTTGCCGCGGCGCTACGCGGCGCCCTGCGTGAAGACCCTGACATCATCATGGTCGGTGAAATGCGCGACCTGGAAACCATCGAACTGGCCCTGACCGCCGCCAGCACGGGGCACCTGGTCTTTGGCACCTTGCACACGCAAAGCGCGGCCAAAACGGTGGACCGTATCATCGACGTTTTTCCCGCTGACCAGCAGAACAAGATCCGCCAAACGCTTTCCGAATCGCTTAAAGGCATCGTGGCGCAGACCCTTTTTAAACGGCAGGACAAAAAAGGCCGCGTGGCGGCATTCGAAATCCTTGTCTTTACAACCGCCGTCGCCAACCTGGTGCGCGAAGGCAAGACCCACCAGATTCCCGGCATGATCCAGGTCGGCAAGAAAATCGGCAACCAGCCGATGGACGACCATATCATGGAGCATTTGCGGATGAAACGCATCTCCCCCGAAGACGCCTACGATAAATCTCTCGACAAGAAAAAATTCCGGCCGTTCCTGGCGCATCCGCCGGAAGACGAGGACGTTTGATCTATGCGGCGCCCCGAGCTGGACAAAATATTGACTGCGATGTTGGATTCGCAGAAGGAAGTGTCGGATCTCCTCTTTACCGTTGACCGCCCGCTCCAGGTGGAATCCTATGGCGAACTCAAGCCGGTGGCCTTTGATCCCCCCATCGAAAAACTCACCCCGTACCAGACCGAAATGATCACCCTTAACCTGGTGGGTGACAATTTCCAGCATCTCGAGCATTTGTTGCGGCACGGCTCCTGCGATTCGGCGTATGCGCTCCTCGATCGGGCCCGTTTCCGCGTCAACATCTTCTCGAATCGCGGAAATTATTCCATTGTCTGCCGTCAATTGAACACCAAAATTCCGACCCTGGAACAATTGAATCTGCCCGACATCTTCAAACAGATTTCCAGGGAAAAAACCGGTTTGGTGCTGGTCACCGGCGCGACCGGTTCCGGCAAATCCACCACTCTCGCGGCGCTGCTTTGCGAAATCAATGCGAGCAAAGCCGTCCATGTCGTCACCCTCGAAGACCCGGTGGAATTTGTTCACCCGCACATGAAGGCGACTTTCAACCAGCGCGAATTGGGCATCGATTACGATAATTTTCCCAACGGTTTGCGCGCCGCGTTGCGCCAGGCCCCCAAAGTCATCCTCGTGGGCGAAATCCGCGACCAGGACACCATCAAGATCGCCTTGAGCGCGGCGGAAACCGGCCATTTGGTCTTGAGCACACTGCACACGGTCAATGCCGGCGAGACGATCAACCGCATCCTGGGCATGTTTGAACCCGAAGAGCAGGAGCAGATCCGCATTCGTCTCGCCGATTCCCTGCGCTGGATCGTCAGCCAGCGGCTCGCCCCAAAGATCGGCGGCGGCCGCCACGCCCTCCTGGAGATCATGGGACACAACCTCCGCACCGAGGAATCCATCCGCCTCGGCGAAAGCGAAGGCAAAACCTTTTACGAAATCATCGACGCCAGCTACACGTTCGGCTGGCGCAACTTCGACCACGCCTGCGTCGAAGGCTTTGAAAAAGGCATCATCACCGAGGAAACCGCCCTGCTCTATTGCACCAAGCGCGGCGTCGTCTCGCGTTCAATTGATAATGTCAAAAAGGAACGCGGTGAAATCACTTCCAGCGTCGGCTCGCTGAAGATGAAACCCGGCGCCCAACCGAAGACCAATGAACCTTCGCCAACCATAAAGTTCAAATAATATGGCTGAAGCCTTTGATTTTATCAGCGCCACCGACCGTCCGGCATTGGTGGCGTGCTCGCGCCCCGCCTGGGCGGAGGTCTCAAAAACAACCTTGCAGGAAATCGGCTACAAGGTCCATACCGTCATCGCGCATGACGAATTCACGGCGCGTTTCAGCCAGGTCGCTTACCAGGTCGTCGTCATGGATGAATTGTTTGCCGCCCATAAACCGGAGGAAAATCTTTCCTTGAAATCCCTGCAAACCATGCCGATGGGCCGCCGCCGCCACGCGGCGATTATTTTGTTGGGCGACAACTTCCATACGCTCGATCCGATGCAGGCCTTTCAACAAAGCGTCCATGCGGTTGTGAATGGATCGGAGATCGTCATGCTCAGGCCGCTCGTGGAAAAAGCCGTCTCCGATAACGATATGTTTCTCCATACCTATCGCGAAGTCCAAAATCGCGTGGCACGGATGTAGCCGGTAAACCATTCAATCCCTGGAAGCTATAGCGGTTCCAGAAAAACTGTAGCCACATTATTCTCTTTCTCTTTGCGGGAGGGCGAGCGTACCCGCGAGCCGTCTTCGCGGCGGTAGCCGCCTT
>Ga0206805_1035_pt2 | contig 30860 bp, 17 predicted proteins | sample Alteio_BWOrgCont_59_FD_152890 | JGI IMG/M metagenome (GOLD analysis project Ga0206805, IMG submission 152890) | Enriched cells from forest soil in Barre Woods Harvard Forest LTER site, Petersham, Massachusetts, United States -... | ecosystem: Environmental > Terrestrial > Soil > Temperate forest >... | reverse complement strand
TGGAAGTCACCCACACATCAGCCATGACTGAAAGCAATATCGTGGAAACCAACATGGCCGGCAGCGCGCCCATGATGAACAACCAAAGCAATGCGCCCTCTAAAATGGCTCCCGGCAATGAAGCGGTCGCAGCCGGCGCGGGAGGCCAGCCGGCTCCGCCCGCCACCAACACCCCGCCTCCCATGATCATGCCCATCCAGTTCACTGATGTGCCCTTGGATGTCGCCATTCAGGCCCTGGCCCGCGAGGCCGACATCAATTATATCCTCGACCCGTCCATCGGCTGGGGGATGCCGGACCAAAACGGACAGATTAAACAAGCGCCCGTGTTGTCCGTCCGGTGGGACAACGTGACGCCGGGGCAGGCGTTGCTCGCGTTATTGGATAATTACGGGCTTCAACTGGTTGACAACCCCAAAACAAAGATCGGCAAAATCAGCGTCCGATCCCCCGACGCCCTGCCCCCTCTCATCACGCGGGTCGTCCAGCTCAAGTTCGCCAGTACCTCCAACATGATTGCCGCCGTCCAATGTGTTTTGACCGACAAACGCAGCCGCATCGTGCCGGATGACCGCACCAGCCAACTCGTGATTGTGGCCACGGATCCCGAGCAGTCCACCCTGGATACTTTGATCGATCAATTGGATAAACCCACGCGCCAGGTGCTCATCGAAGCGCGGTTGGTCGAACTTTCCAGCAATCCGAGCACGGAGAAGGGCATCGATTGGTCAGGCACTTTGCAGGCGCAAAACTTTTCGTTCGGGAACGGGGTGTTGAGTGGAGGTTCACAGTCCACGACAACACTGCCAGGAGCGACCACAACCACACCGGCGGTGACCAGTCCCAGCGGCGCTATTATAACTCCAGCCACCACTACCACTGCGCCATTTAGTACCAGCACGACTTTGCAGAGCACCCCCTCAAGCTCTCTTGTCCCGGGAGGGTTATCACTTAATACCGCCAGCGGTCTGACGCCAGACATCGGCTTTTTGAGTGCCGACGGCGTCAAGGCTGTTTTCTCATTCTTGAACCAATCCTCGGAAGCGCAGGTCGTTTCCACGCCCAGGCTCGTGACCCTGGACAATGAAATGGCAACCATTTCCGTCACCCGCCAATTTCCGATCATCAATGTCACAGCCAGCACGCTGAACGTTCCTGGAGGTTCAACCGTCACTTATTCAAATATCGGGACCATCCTCTATGTCACCCCGCGCATCACGGCCAACGATTACATCTGGCTTAAGGTTGTTCCTGATGTTTCGACTTTTTTTGGCTCCTCCTCCGAAACTGTCGGTGGAGCAACCTATTCGGCGGACATTTTTGACCAGCGCCATATAGAAACCCAGGTGTTGATTCCCAACGCCCACACCCTCGTGATGGGTGGCCTGGTCCAGGACAATCCCACTGCCGATTATACCAAAGTGCCGATTCTGGGCGATATCCCGGGTCTCGGCTTCTTCTTCCGCAGTCAAAACAGCAGCATCGACAAGGACAATTTGATCATCTTTATCACTCCGACGATCGTGAGAGATACGGATTTCAAGCCGATGCAGAGCGATTTCCTGAATAGCGAGCCACACACGCTATCCGAGCCAATGGATATGCATTCATGGTGGGACAGTTCCCAGCCGCGGGGTAATTGGAGCGATCCGGTCGCGCCTCAACAGGCCGCCACCAGTGTGATCCAGACCAATCGGGACTCAACAACACCATCGTGGCAATACTGAGAAAGAATAGGTAGTTATGAAGAGTTTATTAGCAAGGCATCAACCTTTGAGAGTTGCATTGATTGGAGCGATTTTAATGACGGCTGCCAACCTCAAGGCAGCAACCGTCACCACGCTTGCCGGCGGACCCAATTATTATGCCAATGACAGTTCCTCCTATGGTTCCACCAATAGCGACTATGGGTCTCTTTATTCACAATTCCACACGCCCATGGGTCTGGCGCTGGATTCCTCCCAACAATTTCTTTTTGTGGCCGACCGTGATAACAACGCCATCCGTTATCTCGACCTTGATGGCGGTTTCACTTATACCCTCTCGACCAATTCGTTAAACAAACCGGTCGGGGTTGCGGTGAACGGTTCGTTTGCAAATAGCGCGGCCACCATTTATGTGTTGGATCGCGGTTCCACCAACAGCGCTGGAGTGGCTACGAATGGAAATGTCATCTCGTTTGACAGTTACGGAGATACTTTGGCCACCAACGCGCTTCATCTGACCAACGCCGCCGGGATTGCGTTGGATTACAGCGGTAATATTTACACAACCATCAACAGCAACCAAATATTGAAAATCATCGCCCCCGGCGCCAGCAATGTCGTTGCCACCATCACCAATGCCGGCACTCTGCTGCAGGGCCTCGTCGTGATGAGCAGCGGCCTGATCGCCGTTTGCGATGCCGGCAACAATGGCGTTTGGCTGGTTAACCCGGCTCTCACCAATAGCTATGCCCCGCTGATCGGGTTCAAAGGCCAGGGTGACAATACCGGCACTAGTCCGGGAAATGATATTTATCTGGGAGTAAACACAAACCAGGCCCTGTTCTTCCAACCCTCCGGCATTGCTCAGGAGGGAAATGGGATTTTGGTGGTGAGCGATTACGGCAATAATCGTGTTAAAGTCATCTGCGTCAATGCTGGCGGAGCTACCATTGCCACGAATCTTTACGGCGTCTCTTCCAATTATTGGGGCAGTGCTTCATATCCTGGGTGGGTGGATGGCGGGGTCGTGGAAAAAGACCAATTTAACAATGTTCAATCGCGTTTGCCTTACGGCCTGGCCGTTGATAGCAGCGGTAATGTTTATTCAACGGAGGATTATTATCATCTCATCCGGGAAGTGACGAGCACTGGACTTCCTCCACCGCCGCCACCGCCACCCGCGGCACCGTCGGCACCGACCGGTTTAACGGCGACGGCAGGCTATGGGCAAATAAGTTTGTCGTGGATTGGAAGCGTTGGCGCGACAAGTAATGATGTGGAACGCTCGACCTCCAGCGGCGGGCCTTACGCGGTGATCGGCTACAGCCTCACCAATAGTTTTGTCGATACCAACGTTTTGGACGGCACGAATTATTACTATGTTGTTTCCGCGGTCAATGCAGGCGGCGGAAGCCCGGTTTCGGGGCAAGCCAGTGCCGCGCCTTTGTTTTCTCCTCCCCCTGTCTTTCAAAGTGTTGTCTCCAACTATAATCAGATAAGTTTGACATGGTCTGTCTCTGCGGGGGCGGTCAGCTATAACGTGGAGCGTTCACAAACGTCCGGCACGAACTATCAAACCATCGCCAACACCGCTGCCACATCTTACAGCGACAATACTGTGGTCAACGGCACTACTTATTATTATGTCATCGCCGCAGTCAATGCGGGCGGCGCAAACCCCACAAATTCCGCGCAAGTCTCTGCCACGCCGCCGCTGCCCCCGGTGCCCAATCCGCAAATCGGCTGGGTGACTTATCCGCCACCCTCCCCATTTTATTCAGTTTTTAATGCAGGCACACCGGCTGGCAACACGTTCAATAATGACGTGGACCTTGTCATCTCAAATTCCTCCGGTGTCCAGACCTACTTTACCTTTGCGAACACCACCGTCGTGACCAATGTTTCCGACCCTTCGCCCTCCTCAACGACGGCCCCCTCGGGCTATGTCGACGGCCTTGCGAAAACCAATGTGGAGCAGAATTATACCATTAACTCATTGATCCAGCCTGAGCCAAACCTGATGGTCAAAGCCATCAGTGAACAGGCCGGCCACCCGAACAGTGACATCGTGGCGGCGCTGTTCCAATTCGTTGCCGGCACTCCGGGCGTTATTGGCACCAATGCCGCCCAATTTGTTCTTACGAATATCACCGTCGGAGCCGATATGTATTATACCACCGACGGCAGTTATCCGGGTCCGGCGAATGCGGCTGCGGTCGGCCCTGTTACCAATGGAGCAACGTTGTCCCTGAGCTTTCCGGCTGGCACAACCAACCTGACCTTTGAAGCGGTGGGCTATCGGGCGAACTACTCGCCCAGCGCAGTTTACACCAATAATTTCGCTGCCAGCAATTTTGTCGCGAACTTGCTCACCTTCGGGTTCACCTCCGGCCAGGCGTCGAGCAGGTTCATCGCCTCACCGGGACAAACTTTTTATGCGCCGATCACTTTGACGATATTGTCCGGCACTTTGATGGACCAGTTGCAATTCAATTTGACCGTCACCAATGCCGGCCCCAACCCCGGCCCGGCCATCACACCGGGAGCGTTTAATTTCACGAGCATGTTGATGCAGCCGCTTCAGGGCTTCCCCGGAATCTATACCCCGATTCCACCGTACATGTTTGATAACACCAACTCCTCGATCATCACGAATAACGTCCTTTACCACGGGACAACCAATTTTGTGGACATGAATTTTACGAATACTTCGGAAAACTTCATGGCGGTTGGATGGGAGGAACGCCAGGGAATGACCAATCTTTACCCCACCACCACCCAGGACCTCATCCAATATTCCATCGCGCATGATACCTTGTATCTGCAAAGCGGCGGCCAGGTCATCGTGGGCGGCTATTCCTTCCATGTGCCGGTCACTGCCGTCTCAGGCCAGACCTATCAGATCCAGATCGGCGCGCCTTCCGCCACCACTGATGGCATTGGCGATCCGGGTTCAGCCGTGTTTATCCAGACTCCCGTCAACGGGTCGCTGACCAATGGCGCGATGAATTCCATCAAGGACGTCACCATGGGGCAACTCAGGTATATCGTTGGCGACGTTTATCCGTTCAATTGGTTCAATGCCGGCGATTTTGGCCAGACCAATCTGACTGCCCCCGACGTCGCCCAGGTATTTGAAGCGGCGATTTATAGCCTGAACGTCCCGCCTTATGACCCGACGTCGGTGAACAGCATCGGTGGATACACGAATGTCAGCGACTTGTATGATGCGATGGATTCCTGTGGCGCGACGTATGTGGATCTGGGTCATGGTTACCTTGAAAAAGATTCGACCGTGACCGGCCAGGGCGCCGTCAACGCCCTCTTCGGCGGCAATGACCAGACCATCAACCAGATCGCTTTCGGCGATGGCGTCCTGGACGTCTGCGATGTCTACGTCACCTATCGCCGTTCACTCGATCCCACCCTGGTCTGGTTCCAGCGGTTTTGGACCAATGGCGTTCGCGTGGCGGTGATCACGTCGAACACCATTTCTTCTTCCGGCGTGCAAGTCCAATCGGCCGATACGGGCACCGTGATCGCGGCGGATGATTCCACCCCCATTTCCACCACCAACGCCCCCATTTCCGTCACCAATACACCGGTCGCCAATTTCACCACGACAGATTATCTGGCCACAGCCGGACAAACTCTTTCCATCCCCATCAATGTCGCCGTTTTCGGCCAATATAATTTACGGGTCGCCATGATCGATGTCAGCGTGCAGCCTTTGGACGGCTCGCCGGCGCTGACGACACCCGTTTCATTCATCACCAGCGGAACCCTGGGGTCTCCTTATATTGCGACCAACAGCGTCAATACTTACGGGGCCGCATGGTTGAACAGTTCGATCACCGGCATTTCCGGCAGTGGAAACATCGGCACATTGCTCGTCACTATTCCCACCAATGCCACCAGCATGTCTGCCTATGCGATCCACTTCGACCATGCCTCGGGTTCGCCAAATGGCATCGCCTCATTCAGCAGACATACCCTGACCGGCCTGATCACCCTCTCCAGCCGCACGAATTCCTATTATGATGATGGCATCCCGGATTCATGGCGCTTGCGCTATTTCGGCACCATTTATAACTACCTGTCCGTTTCCAATGCCGATGCGGACGGCACCGGCATGGAGAACTGGCAGAAATACCAAGCCGGACTCAATCCCACCGACCCGACCTCCGTCCTGACCGTTGGCACCGACCAGGCCATGGCGCAGAGCCAGCAGGACAGTGTTGTTGCGTGGCCCACGATCAATGGCAAGACCTATGTCATCCAACGGTCGGCAACGTTATTCCCGCCGAACTGGATCCCCGTTTCCACCAACATCGGCAACGGCACCTACATGGAGATCCACGACAGCCCCACGAACTGGTACAAATTCTACCGGGTGCAGGCGCAATAGATCGTTGTGATATTCGCCCCGACCACCCGCGACATCTTTGTAGAATCACAATTTAAAAATCTCCGACCCGCCGGGACGGCGTATTCCGGTCGGAAAATTTTTAACGCAAAGATGTAAAGAGAATTGACGGTATAGAGCGTTTTAAAAAATAATGTGGCCGTTCGGAGCGAGGATTTTTGGTGTTTTTGGCAAGGCTTCGGCGAAGGAGCATGTTTGAAAACCCTGGGACTGAGCCGAAACGACGCCAAAACCCAAAAAGACCGCTTCCCCTCCTTCCCCCCCGAATGGCTACAGTATTTTTTAAACCGCTCTAGAAGAGACTCTTTCCCTCGCCTCCCCGACTCGTGGGGACGGCTGCTCCGTGCGGTTAAGTCAATGGCCGCTTCTCATGACAACATAGAAATTCTGAAATCTCATGATACCCCCGCCGCCGTGCGATACATTCGGCAGTCATCTGTCCATAACCTCCATGCAAGCCAATATCTGCCCCCGCCGCCACAAGGGCGCGAACAATCGGAAAATAACCACGTTCGGCAGCAATCGTAAGCGGCGTGTCGAAAACATCGTAATCACCATGAACGTCCGGATCGGCCTTGGCACGAAGTAAAACCTGCACACTCCCCATGCGCCCTCCGCGCACGGCATACATAAGCGCGGTGAAATGCCGCGCTGACCGAAGTTCCAATGCCGCCCCATGCTCAATAAGCTGCTCAACTACTTTGGCATGGCCCTGTATGGCCCCATACATCAAGGCGCTGATCCCGTGCAAATCTTGTGCGTCAACGTCGCAAGGCATAGTCAGTATCCGGACAACCTCATCGACGTCGCCGTTAAAGGCTGCGCTCATTAAGTCGGTCTGGCCAATGTCTGAATTGTATGGATACTCTGGCATAAGCGGAGCCGCCCGGCTCGCCCGGTCAATGCAACTGGATGACCCGGTAAAATCGCTGCGGATCAGAGCCAATAGGAATAGAAGTCATTCCCGTCCAATTCGAGGCCGTGAGGGTGGTCAGATTATTCCAAACAACTGCGTTCATATTGGTTTTATATTGCACCTCGTAGTTATGGCCCACGACCGCGGTCCAGGTGAGCATGAACGCAGGATTGCCGTTGATCGATTTGGACAACTGAAGCACCGCCGGCGTCACCGTGACAAATAGCGGCGTTCCGCGGATGGTGCCATTGAGAGAATCAGAGATATAAACGTTCGTATAGGCGTCGATGGCGATGGAGTTGGGACCCTTAAAGCGCACCGCCGCACCGGTGCCGTCCGCAGTGCCGGTGTCTCCGGCCACTCCGGCGGAAGTGAACACGGTCCAATTTGTCCCATTCACCGTCATCCGGCGGATGGTATCATTGCCGCTGTCCACCACATAAAGGTCTCCGGAAGGATCCACGGCAATGCCAGTCGGGTTGTTGAATAATGCAGCGGAGCCGGTGCCATCACTGCTGCCGGTTTGGTTTGGCTCGCCGGCGATCGTCGTCACCGTCCAATCGTTGCCGTTGAACACAAGTTCACGGATCGTGTTATTTTTCGTGTCGGCGACATAGAGGTTCCCCGAGGCATCCACGGCGATGCCACTGGGGCTGGAGAAAGTCGCATTGGCGCTCGTGCCATCCATACTGCCGGAGATGCCGACCAGGCCGGCAACGGTGCTCCCCACCCAATTGCCTCCGGATGGCGAAAGCTCGCGAATTTGAGAATTGCCCTCATCCGCCACATAGACATTGCCGCTGCTGTCCACCGCCAGACCCATGGGGAAACGGAATCGATTGCCGTTATTGATGCCGTTGGTGCTGCCGATGGCCCCGGCGAGGCCGGCGATGGTGTTCACCGTCCAAACCCCTCCGCCATACGTCAGCCTGCGGATCGTGTCATTGCCCGTATCAGAGACATAAACGTTGCCGCTGCTGTCAACAGCTATGCCATGAGGCCCGTCAAACAACGCATTGGTGCCGGCCCCGTCACTGCTGCCAGTGACCCCTGTCTCGCCTGCGATCGTAGTGGACACCCAATTCGTTCCCGACAAGTAAAGTTGGCGGATGACCTGGTTGTCCAGGTCTGCCACGTACACATTGGTATTGGCATCCACTGCAATGCCCAGGGGATCATCGAACTCGACCGTGCCGTTCATGCCATCGGTACTGCCGATTACGCCCGGAGTGCCGGCCAGCGTGCTGATGGTCAGATATGGGACCACACTAACGCTGAGGATAGCGGTGGAACTGGTCGCTGAGTCGAGACTATTGGTCACGATACATCGGAACGGTTCACCGTTATTGGCCACCGGCGGATCAATGACCGTCAGGTTCGCAGTCGCTGAACCGCTATAGCCGGCGCCGTCGCTCAAATTGACCCAGTCAGGACTCCCGCTCGGCTGCGTCTGCCATTGATAGGCCAACGGCAATTGCCCGGCGGCGACCACGCCAAAGATCGCGTTCTGCCCGACGATAACGGATTGGTTGGCAGGCTGGGTGGTGATCACCGGCGGCCCTGACGCCACCTGCAATGTGAAATTTGCGCCCCACACATTCCCGGCATTGGTGGAATCAAACGCTGAAAGAGTCGTGTTGTAATTGCTCGTGGCTGAAAAATAACCGCTATTGGTGGCGGTGATGATATAGGTGGAAGACGAAGGCACGCCCGCCAGGGCATAAATGCCATTGGCGCCTGTGGTCGTGGAATAGACTCCGCCACCGACGCGCGAGGCCGTGACCGTGGCCCCGGCGATGGGCGTGGCCGTCGAATCCAATACGCGGCCGCTGATGATTTCACCGGTGCTGTTGGTAAAAATGTTATACAGGCAGTCCTCGATGTTTTCATACAAACCATTATCGAAGGTGGCAATGTCTGGCAATGCGTACCAGACATCATCGGCGGGATCATCCCAACCCATGTTCATATGATGATATAACGTCCCCAGATCATATCCATAACCGTCGATCACGGCACAATGGCCCTCTGCCGGTTGGTTAAAGCCCAGGAGAACCGGAAAGCCCGCATCCAGATTGGGATTGATCATGTTAACCAGGTTAAAGCCCACGTTGATGCTGGCGCCATCGCAGAGAATTGCATTCTTGTATTTGAAAGTCGTGGCGAGCGCCGTCCGCGCATTCACCATGTACGCGCTGGATGATGATGCGGTATAAGCCATATTAACGGCCACACCGGCGTCATAGCACAATGACCCGATGGCTTGATATTGGATGGCTGTTCCGTTCCCGTTGGGATCCAGCGGCATATCGGCCCAATCATAAGGGCCGCCATAGCCATCACCACCGCGCAAAGACAGAGACGTCGCCACGCCATCAACCGAAACTGGAAAAACGGCCGTTCCGACCCTGACCGTGGGATATTGGTAATAATACATCAGTTGAGCCAAAGCCGTCGCCACGCAACCACAGAAGTAATTGGTTGAAACGCCCGTTCCATAGGGCGGCGTGAAATAATTATAGAGGGCCTGGCCGCTGTGATTGGTGTTTTGGCTCCAAAGCGTTTGAATAAATGGGCTGACCCGCAAATCGTCGATGGAGCCACTGCCGACGCCGGCGGGCTGTACGCCTCCGCCACCCGAACCGCCGGCTCCAATCAGTTTTTGCCATTTGTCATGGACTTTCGATCCAGTGAATGCCGGTTTATAGCCTGTTCCACGCACCCACGCCACGCGCGTGGAAAGATCTCTGCCGACCAAAGCTCCCAAAGGATTATTCGTAGAGGGGTCATAATGTCCGTGAGCGACAAATGCAATGATCGGTTCCACCTCGTCATCTGCCGCCACAATAATGAAACCAGATGGCTTCAAATTGACCACGTGGTAAAGCGCAAGGCCGTCTTTGTCCTTGTAAGTGTCCACATTTTGGATTTTAGCCCCAAAACGCTCCTTCAACGGCGTTGGATCGGCCAGTAACCACCCCTTTACGGCTGTTACCGCAGTATCAGCGGTGACCGGAGCGCTGTTGACCTTGCCCGTAAAAAACGAAAGACACGCCAATAGGAGTAAAGCCTTCGCGAATTTCATAGATTCCTTCGATTGCTCCGGATGACAATTGCAAACGCTCGAACGGGCTCGCCCATCAAGGCGAACACATTCCTGATCATTAATGCCAATACCCCAACGGTAAAAAGGCTACATTCAAGCTGAAAACAATACAAGTTCAAAGTGCTGCTCTGCAACAGCACTGGTCATGCCAGATTGGTGGAGTTGTCTGGAACAATCCGTCTCAGATAATCGAATGAAAAGATTCCCGTCGCGTGGCCATCCCCCCATACCGGCTGGATGGCGTAACTGCCGACACTGGCCATTTCTTTCAATCGAAAGGCGTCCGGGACAAGCTTTGTTTCGGGATTTTTATAAACATTCCCCATGATATCCGTTTCGCCTTTGCAGCCGGCGCACGGGCAATGACGCCGCAATGTCTCCAGGGGAATGAAACTTTCCCGGCCATCATCCCACTTGATCGCCAGCTCGCCACCGATTTGCTGAATATCCAGGGGGCGCATCGCTATTTTCCCAATTTTCGCTCAAATGCCGCCAGCGTTTCCGGACTGACGTGATGTTCAATGCCCTCGGCGTCCAGCTCCGCGATCCTTTCCGGGATGCCGAGCGAATGCAAAAAAGCAACGACGGTTTGATGGCGCTTTTTTGATTCGTCAGCCAGTTTGCGGCCGCTCTCGGTGAGGAAGATCGCGCGGTAAGGCCGCGTGTTCACGTAGCCCGCCTGGAACAGGCGGGAGAGCGTGCGATTGACCGTGACGTGGGTGACGCCCAACCGGCGCGCCAAATCCGTCACGCGGGCCTCGCCGAGCGAGGCCGACAGGTCCGCGATCGCCTCGACGTAATCCTGTGCGATTTCCGATGCCCGGTCGCGCCGCCAGCGGCGCAGGTTTTCGGCCTGCTGCGAGGAGGTGCGGACATCCGGCTTGCGGACAACGGCTGATTTTTGGGAGGCACGCGGCATCTCCCACCATTACACCCAAAACCCGTTTCGAGTCGAGGTTAATTTTGTAACCCAGGCTACATTTTGCCGTTGACGCGTCCGCCGCAAAAATGTAACTTGTGCTACATGTTTTTGTTAATGATAAAAAAGGGAGATAAGCGCTCGCAGAACGGATCATGAATCCCGGTGAACCAACATCTGAAACGGCCCCGGAGGCCAAAGCCGCCGCCGTTCCGCAGGCCGGCGCCATGTCGCTGGAAGGAATGCATGGCAGCGTGAATGTGCCTGACCATAAAGCCGGCTTCTGGCGGCAAATGGCGGCTTATTTCGGTCCGGCCGTTCTCGTCAGCGTGGCCTATATGGATCCGGGCAACTGGGGCACCGATCTGCAGGCGGGCGGCCAATTCAAATATGCCCTGCTTTGGGTCGTGGGGTTGGCCAGCCTCATGGCCATCTTCCTGCAAATGATCGCCGCGCGAGTCGGCATCGCCACTGGACGCGACCTGGCGCAATGCTGTTACGACTGGTATCCAAAATGGACACGCGTGCCGAACTGGCTGATGGCGGAAGTGGCGATCATCGCCTGCGATATGGCCGAAGTGCTGGGCGGCGCGGTGGCGTTGTTGATGTTGTTCCATATCCCCATTTTTTGGGGAGTGATCATTACCGGACTGGACGTGCTGCTGCTGTTGGCGATGCAGCGGTTTGGGATGCGGACCATTGAAGCCATCGTACTCCTCCTGGTGGCGACGATCGGAGTTTGTTATTTCATTGAAATCTTCGTCCTGCCGCAGACCAAGCCCGGCTTCCTGGAGATGGGCCGGGCGTTGGTCACCCCCACTTTAAGTTCTCCCGCGATGATTTACGTGGCCATCGGCATCATCGGGGCAACAGTCATGCCGCATGTGCTGTATCTGCACCCGGCCCTGGTCCAGAGCCGTAAATTCCAGAAGGACGACGAATCGATCCGGAATGCCATCCGCTTCAACGGCATCGATGTGATTTCCAACCTGTCGGTCGCCTTTTTGGTCAACGCCGCCATCCTGGTATTGGCCGCGATCGTCTTTTACGGCAAAACCAGCGTCACCGTCGCCGGCGGCCAGGTCGTCCAGTTTAACGACGACACCGACTGGATCCAGGCGGCGTACTTGACCCTCGCCCCGTTGTTGGGCAAGACTGCCGCGGGCACGCTGTTCGCCATCGCATTGCTGGCGAGCGGGCAAAGTGCGACGATTGTCGGCACCATGGCGGGCCAGGTCGTGATGGAAGGTTTTATGCGCTGGAGGATCACCCCGTGGCTGCGGCGGTTGATCACCCGCTCGCTCGCGATCATTCCCACGGCCATCTTTATCGGCCTCCACGGGGCCAATAATGTGAATGACCTGCTCGTCTTGAGCCAGGTGGTGCTGGCGTTGCAACTCCCGTTTGCGATGTTTCCTTTGTTGCACTTTGCCAGTTCGCACAGAAGAATGGGGCAATGGCGACTGGGTTGGTTTTTGCTCATCGCAGGATGGGGATCGGCGTTGCTGATCACCGCCTTCGACTTTTACGGTCTGCCGGCCACCATCAAACAGGCCTGGCAGGTTATCTGTGGCGGATAAGCCAAAATGAACCGACAACAACCGGCGTATGTATAATAAAATTCTCGTGACGTTGGATGCAACCCCGAGTGATCGCGCCATCATCGAGCACATCAAGGTGCTGGCAAAACTTGCGAATAGCCGCGTCGTGTTGCTGCACGTGGCCGATGGCTGGGCCGCGCGTACCTACGGACCGGACGCCCTCAGCCCGGAAATCACGGAGGACACGGCTTATCTGCAAAAAATTCGCGCTGAATTTGAATCCGCAGGCGTTACCGCGGATGCTGAATTGGCTTATGGCGATCCCGGAAATGAGATTGTCAAATGGGTCGAAAAAAAGGGCTGCGACCTGGTCGCCATGAGCACCCACGGCCACGGCTTTCTCGCGGATTTATTTCTGGGCAGCGCGTCACACCGCGTTCGGCACAAAATCCGGGTGCCGGTCCTGTTGCTCCGGGGAAAGTGACGATTGAGATAGTTTTTTTGGCGGGGCGTCAAACCTCCTTCACCACGCCCCAATACACATCCAGCCGCTTGCCGAGATAAAGCTTCACCGCTTTGACAAGCACGTCCGCCTCCAGTTTTTGGCCGCGCGCGACAATCTCTTTCAACCCCATTCCCGGAGTGATGGCAAAGGCGCCTTGCGCAATGATCGGGCCTTCGTCCAATCGCATCGACACGAAATGCGCCGTGACCCCCGCGATCTTTACGCCGCTTTCATAAGCCTGCCGGTAGGCCTGCGGGCCGGGGAAACTCGGCAGGAGCGAGGGATGGATATTGACGATCTTATTTTTGAACCGCCAAACAAAATTCGGCGAGAGAATTTTCATGAACCGCGCCAGCACGACAAAATCGATCTGCTGATCCTCCAATAGACGCAAGGCACGGGTCTCGGCCTTGGTCCGGTCATTCCAGGCGATGTGCTCAAAGGGCAACCGGTGTTTTTTGGCAAGCGGGGCGAACCCGGCATGATTGCCGATGACCAACGCGGCATCGGCGCTCAATTTCGCCGCCAGAAGAGCGTCGAAACAGTGCGTTTCCCGCGTGACCATAATGGCAAATCGCTGGCGGCTTTTGGGATCAGTGAACCGCACCTTGATTTCCATGGCCAATTGACCCGCCAGCTTTTTCAGCCCTGCCTCCAGAAAACTACGGCTCAATTCATTTTTCTTCCACGAAGCCTGGAGCGTCATGCTGAACTGGCCGCGGGTGACCTGCTCTTCGAGAGCCTCGATGTTGGCATGCAATTCAAAGAGAAAATTGGTGACACGGGCGATGACGCCCGTCTTATCCCGCCCAATGACCGTGATGGTGGCGAATTGTTTCATGGCATGACCTTTCAGCGATTCGGCCTAATGTTGGAATTTTATGGAATTTATGCAACTTTTTCCGCCTTTTGCTGTTCAACCCAAACAAAATGGCGTTCAGTTCAGCAAAAAACCTTGTGGCGTCTGTCGTCGGTGCTTCGCCGGCGCAGTTTGATAATTGGCGCACGGCCTGGCGCGCCGCCGTGGCCAGCGGTTCCAATGAATCGCTGCTCACCTTCGTCGCGCGCGAACAGGGATTGTCGGAAGAAGTCTTCACTCACAAACTGGCCGACGCCATCGGCTGGCCGTGCCTGGACCTGCCCAAGCACACCGTGCCCAATGAGGCGCGTAACAAAATTTCCACCAAGATCGCGTTTCAATATTCGATCCTGCCCACCGCCTTCACCGCCGATTCCCTCCAGATCGCCGTGAGCGACCCGTTCGACACCGCCATGATGACCGCCGTGCGTTTCGACGCCCACATGCCGGTCGAATTTGTCCTGGCGCCGAAACTGGAGATCGAAAAAGCGCTGAAAAAATATTACGGCGTCGGCGCCGAAACACTCGATGAACTCGGCGAAGGCGAGGCGATGGAACTCGAGATCACCGACAAGGAGATCACCGAAGACGACCAGGAGGCCAGCGTCATCAAGTTCGTCAACCAGATCATCTGGGAAGCCTACAAGGACCGCGCCACCGACATCCACTTTGAGCCGTCCGAGGACGAATTGCGCATCCGCTATCGTATCGACGGCATTCTGTACCAGACCCCGATGCCGCCGCAGTTGAAACGCTTCCAGTCCGCGTTGATCTCGCGTATCAAAGTCATGAGCGGCATGAACATCTCCGAAAAACGCCTGCCGCAGGACGGACGCATCAATGTCCGGATCAAGGGCGAAGAGATCGACATCCGCGTTTCCACCGTGCCCACCGTCTATGGCGAAAGCGTTTCCCTGCGCCTGCTCACCCGCGGAAAAATTTTCCTGAGCCTCGACAAACTCGGGTTCGCCCCGAAGGACGAGGCGATGATCCGCGACATCATCATCAAACCGCACGGGATTTTCCTGGTCACCGGCCCCACCGGTTCCGGCAAATCCACTTCGCTCTACGCCTTCTTAAGCGCCATCAATTCCGTCCACAAGCGCATCATCACGATCGAGGAACCCGTCGAATACGAGTTGAAAGGCATCAACCAGATCGCCGTGCGTCCGGAGATCGGCCTGACCTTCGCCATGGGCCTGCGCCATATCCTGCGTCAGGACCCGAACGTGGTGATGATCGGCGAAATTCGTGACACCGAAACGGCGGAGATCGCCATTCGCGCCTCGCTCACCGGCCATTTGGTCTTCTCCACCCTGCACACGAACGATGCCGCCAGCGCCTTCACCCGGCTCATTGACATGGGCATCGAACCATTTTTGGTCGCTTCCTCCGTCGAGGCCATCATGGCCCAACGACTCGTGCGCACCATCTGCCCGCATTGCAAAACCGAGCAAAAAGTTGAGGCCGATTATCTGCGCAAGATCGGATTTCCGGCGGAGGAGATCGGCTCGGCAAAATTCTGGCGCGGCGCCGGCTGCGAGGAATGTCGCCAAATGGGTTACCAGGGACGCAAAGGCATCTATGAATTGCTCGTCGTCAGCGAATCCATCCGCCCGATGATCCTGAACCGCTCGCCCGCCACGACAATCGCTCAACACGCCATCGAAAGCGGCATGCGCACCCTCCGGAATGACGGTTGGAACAAGGTCAAAAACGGCGAAACGACCATCGAAGAAGTGCTGCGCGTCACCCAGATCGAAGAGCACATGGGGGCGCTCGCGGGTGATGAAAAAACGGAAATGTGGATCAAAAAGTGACGAGTGCTTAACCCATGGCCCGCTTGACTTCCTGCAATATCCTGCAAATCGCCCCGGAAGCGAACCGCCTTTGGCAGTTCGACGCCAAAGCGAAGAGCTTTGTCCTGGGCCGGGAACAAAAAATCGCCGAAGGTGCGCCGTTGCCCGCGCGCCTGGTCGGCAAATCCTGGAGTTCGCTCTGGCAACCCAAACTGAACGTCGCCTGGCTCCCGCCCGAAGAAGTCTTTTTGCGCGTGGTCGAACTGCCCAAAAGTAATTTTGACGAAACCCGCTCCATGGTCGAATTGCAATTGGAGAAGCTTTCACCCCTGCCGGTCGCGCAAATCGTTTGGACCCTCCATATTTTGGAGGGCGCCCCGCACAAGAAGGAGGGCGAAGCCGCCGGTGAATTGCAGAGCGTCGTGGTGGTGATCGTCTCCCGCGCCGCTGTCGAAAATTTTCTCGGCAAACTCGAGGAACGCGGCTTTCTCGCCGACCGCCTGGAGACCCCGCTCCTCGATCAATTGGAAATATCGCCGCCGGCCACAGACGGCGCATGGATTTTTGCCGGGACCCACGGCAAGGAATCCGCGCTGGTCACCTGGTGGTTTGGCGGCGCGTTACGAAATTTAAGCCTCATCGTTTTGCCGCCGGGCAGCGACCGCGCCCAGGCCCTCAAAGAGCAGCTCTCCCAGATCTATTGGGCCGGCGAAGTGGAGGGCTGGCTCACGGGCAAGCCCGCCTGGCATCTGGTCGCCGACCCCGTCAATGCCGCCGAATGGGAAGCCTGGTTGCGCGCGGCGCTCGAGGAACCGGTCAAGGTCGCGCACCCTGTGCCGGCGGCGGAATTGGCCGCGCGCACGGCGGCCCGCGCATCCACCGCCGCGCCCGGAATCGCGCTGTTGCCGGAGGAATTTTCCACCCGTTACCGCCAGCAATTTGTTGACCGCCTTTGGCTGCGCGGCTTGATCGCCACCGGCGTCGTCTATGCGATCGCCGTGGTGATTTATCTCGCCGCGACCAACGTCCTGGCCCACCAGGCCGGCGCCCTCCGGGACCAGGTCGCGCAAATCAGCGGCGATTACACCAACGCCTTGCAACTCCAGGCCCGTTACGAAGTCCTCAAACAGCGGCAGCAACTCGAATACGCGGCCCTGGACTGCTGGAAGATTGTCGCCCAACAATTGCCGGCGGACCTGAACCTCCAACGGTTCAGCTTTCACAACGGGGAAAAACTCTCGCTCAACGGCATCTGTACCCAGGACCAGATCGGCCTGATCTCCGACCCCGACAAATTTTATGACGCCGTGCGCAAAGCCCAGGTCAACGGCCAGCCCATGTTCGACCCGGAGGCCGTCGAGCCGTTGATCTGGAACCAAAGCGGCAACACCATCTCATGGCGCTTCACCCTGCAACTCCGGCACTCGGAGGGAGAGGAACAATGAAGAAATTTTTCGCCCAACTCCGCCCCATCGAACGCCGGCTGGCAGTCGCCGTGCTCGTCGTCATCATCCTCGTCCTGAACTGGTGGTTCATCTGGCCGCATTTTTCAGATTGGGGAAATTTCCACAGCCAGCTTGAAGACAGTCGCCAGACCCTCGCGCTGTACCAAAAAACCATCACCGACAACGAGAAATATAATGTCATGGTCAAAAGCATTGAAAACCAGGGTGAATTCGTCCCCATCGAGGACCAGTCGATCAATTTCTTGAGGACCATCCAATCCCAGTCCTCCGCCAGCGGCGCCGGCATCATCAGCATGGGACATCCCCTCACCCGCACGAATGAATTTTTTGTCGAACAAACCCAAAGCATCGATGTCTCTGGCAACGACAAACAGATCGTTGATTTCCTCTATAAGCTCGGTTCGAGCGCTTCGATGATCCGGGTGCTCGATTTGGAATTGCAGCCCGACGCGTCGAAAATGAGGCTCAACGCCAATGTCGAGCTGATGGGCAGTTACCAAAAGAACCCCGGCCTCCCGGCCGCGCCCGGCAGGACAAAAACATCCGAAGCCGCCATCACCACTCCTTTGGCGCTGGCCATCTTCGATCACCAGACTTTTCAACCGGTCCACCTCCCGCATCAGCCATGAAAACAATCATCCTTGCCCTGACTTTATTTTTGCCCTGCCTGGGCGCCTGGGCGCAACCCGCCCCGGGCCGCCCGCCCTTCGCAGGCTTCCCGAAGTTTCCCTCGCAGCCGCCGGGCGGCATGCCGGCAGCCCAACCATCCGCTCCTGCCCCCGCGAACCAGGCCGGTCCTTCCGGTGGCGAAGCCGCCGGCTATCAATACGATTGGCCGGCCGTGGATGTGAACCAGGTCCTGGACGTTTACGCCGACCTGGTCGGACGCACTTTATTGCGCCCGCCGAACCTGCCCGGCGGCACCATCACCTTGAAAATGGAAACGCCCATGACCAAGAGCGATACCATCGAAGCATTGGAGACGTTGCTCGGAATGAATGGGATTTCCATCATCAATATCGGCGATAAATTTGCCGAAGTCGTGCCGACCGACCAGGCCGCCGGCTCCGCCGGGGAGCTGAACACGAACAACGCCGATGACTTGCCCGAACTCGGTTCCTACGTGACCCGTATCGTGCAACTGAATTACATCAAACCCAGCGAGGTCGTCCCCATCATCCAGCCATTGGCCAAAGTCAATTCCATCATCCCGATCGACAGCAACGGCATCCTCGTCATCCGTGACTATGCGCAAAACGTCAAACGCATGTTGGAAATGATCAAGATGATCGATGTCAGTGTGCCGCTGGAATATATCTCGGAGGTGATTCCCATCAAATACGCGCAGGCGGAGGACATTGCCAGCGCTCTCAATACCTTGGGCGGCCAGGGCAGTTCCACCGTGAATTTTGGCAGTTCATCCGCCCCGGGCTCCGTCAGCGGCTTTGGCAGCCATACCGGAGGCACGTCCGGTTTCGGCAGCAGCACTACCGGCTCCAGCTTCGGCGGATCGACATATAACAATCAATCAGGAACGGCAACGCCCAACTCCACTCCTAATGGCACGCCCACCACGGGAACAACCTTCCAGCAACGCTTGATGAACATCATCAACCGCGCCAGTACGCCCAGCAGCCCGGGCGGAGGAGGCGGACAGTCATCAATCCAGGTTTTCGGACAGGCAAAGATCATTGCGGATGAGCGAAGCAATTCCTTGCTCGTCTTCGCCACCCGGCAGGACATGGACTCCATCAAACACGTCATCTCCCAGTTGGATGTGTTATTATCGCAAGTCCTCATCGAATCAGTCATCATCGATTATTCACTGGGGCCTAACACGCTTAGTTACGGGATTTCTGCCGCGCAAAATCCGCAAACCTATTCGCCCAGCATTCCTGTCATCGGCGGCGGTGGTGTCAATAACGGCCCGGCGTTGCTTTCGTTTTTAAATAACAGTGTTAGCGGATTGACAAACGGAGCCAGCAGTCTGGCCACGACGTTCACCGGCAGCACTCTTCCCGGTGGTTTGAGTTACTTCGGAAATATCGGGCCGAATTGGGACGTCGCGTTGCAGGCGGTCGCGGCGGACAGTCATGCGAGCATTGTCCAACGTCCCAGCATCATGACTTCGCAGGCCAAACCCGCGCAATTTTTTGTCGGCAATACGGTGCCCTACATCAACGGCACAACCTATGGCGGCGCCTACGGCAACCAGTCCTCCTACTCGCAATTGTCCGTCGGTGTGGAATTGGACGTGACCCCGTTCATCAATCCGGAAGGGTTGGTCGTCATGGACATCAACCAGGAAATCGACGCCTTGAACGGTTTCACGACCATCACCGGTGTCGGCAATATCCCCAATACCATCAAACGCACCCTCTCGTCTGAAGTGGCTGTGCGCAACCGGGATTCCATCATGCTGGGCGGATTCATCGAGAATGATAAATCCACCGCCCGTTCAGGGATCCCGCTGTTGATGGACATCCCCATCCTGGGAGACTTGTTCAGCAGCCGGAGTGATTCCAAACAACGTGAAGAACTCATCGTCATGATGCGCCCCACAGTGTTGCAAACACCCGAAATCGCCGCCGCGAATACGGTGACGGAAGAACATGAACTGCCGGGAGTTTCCGCCGCCGAAGCGGAAGATACCATTGATCAACAAAAATCGATCGAAGAGGAACAACGCAGGGAAATGCGGGCCGCCGCCGCCGCCAATGGCAACAATGGTGGAGGCGAGTTTGTCCCCGTGCCGCCGCCGGCCACACCCGGCCAGGTCGAAACCAACGGCGACATCCAATAGAGTGTTTGAAGAAATGCCCTGGCCGTTCGGCGGCGAAGGATTGCTTTAAACAGAACTTGAAACCTGCTTCGGTTTGCCGACAATGCCTCGCATCCGGGCATTTGAAGAAAATGCCCTGGTTAAAGCATGAAACCGAACGATTTTTCTGATTCGCGGGTATTGGTCACCGGCGGCGCGGGCTTTATTGGCAGCGCCCTCGTTTGGGCGTTGAACCGGCGCGGCTGCGAGAACATCGTCGTCTGTGACATTCTCGGAACGGACGAAAAATGGCGCAATCTCACTCCGTTGCGGTTCGCCGACTACCTCGAAGCCGATGCGCTGCTGCCGAAATTACAAAGTGGCGCGCTCGGGAAATTCCACCTCATCCTGCACCTGGGGGCATGCTCGTCCACCACCGAACGCGATGCCAGTTACCTGGTCCGTAACAATTACGGGTTCACCAAAGATTTATGTGCCTGGGCGCTGGCCAATCAAACGCGTTTTGTCTACGCGTCCTCCGCGGCCACCTATGGCGACGGCTCCGCGGGCATGAGCGATGCCGGATCGCAACTCGAAAAATTGCAGCCGTTGAACATGTATGGCTATTCAAAACATCTCTTCGACCTGCACGCGCAACGCGCCGGATTTTTGAACCGCATCGTTGGCCTGAAATATTTCAACGTCTTTGGCCCAAATGAAAACCACAAGGGCGACATGCGCTCGCTCGTCCATAAAAGTTTCGCGCAGGTCCAAAACGAGAACGTCATCCGGCTCTTCAAGAGCTATCGCAAGGATTTTCGCGATGGCGAACAGAAGCGCGATTTTCTCTATGTCAAAGACGCCGTCGCCATGACCCTGCACCTGGCGGCAACACGGAAAGCCGGCGGACTTTTCAACATCGGTTCGGGCCGCGCCCGGACCTGGATCGACCTCGCCGACTCCGTTTTCGCGGCCCTGGATCGCAAGCCCCGGATCAAATTCATCGAGATGCCCCAGGCCATTCGCGACAAATATCAATACTTCACCGAAGCCGACATTTCCAGATTGCGGGCCGCCGGCTATAAAAACAAGGTCACTTCGCTCGAAGATGCGGTGGCCGATTACATCCGCCACTACCTCGTGCCGGGAAAAAGTTTGGAGGTCGGGGTGGGATAGATCTGCGGAAATTACACTAAAAAAGTCGTCAATCCCGGCCGGTGCCGATCGTATGCAATCAGGCCTTCAAACCACTGTAGGGATCCTCTCGCTATTCCTTCTCCTGCGGGCGCGGGAGATTTGAGCCATTTGGGAAATGGCGAATATTGGGAGTTGAGCGTTGAATGTTTCCTCCTCATACTTTTTTATTATACAACGACCAAATATGAGTTTTAATGATTTAAAGTCTACCCGCCAGCTTCCTCCCTCTCCCCTCAACGGGGAGAGGGATCGAGGGTGAGGGGTGAGACTTGCCATTGAATCAACCTTCCTTCCTCGCTTGCGTTTTGGACTGCGGCAGTCCTCTGCCGCTTTTCCGCCTTCTTTAACCCCCCAAACGACCTCCAACTCGCCCCCGACCACCGGTTCTCAGCGCAATGTCCCGCGGGAGCGGGAGCGAGTGAGTCAACGTGTCCGTAGGACGGATGAGGGTTGTGGGGAGGTAACTGGCTGAAGCGCCGGGAAACTGCGATGAATTAAATCAGGGCACTGCTAAATTTCACACCGACGTGACTTGCCGGGAACCTTGTCCTTTTGACATCATTGGAAAATGAAACGGAGCATTTTTTTCCGGTTTGCGATGATGACCATGCTTGCCCTTGGCATCGGCGCCGATCCCCTTTTTGCCGATGACTTTGATACCACGACCCAAACGGTCGGCCCGGCGGCAAACGGTGTGATGACGCCGGTCAATCAACTCCTCACCCCCGCGGGGATCCAGGTCCCCCTCACGCGCGTTCGACCCAATGCGCTCGCCCTCAGCCCCGATGGAAAAATTCTCGTCACTGCCGGCCTCACCCATGAGCTGATTGTCGTTGACCCGATGACCGGAAGCATCACCGGGCATATCACTTTTCCCGCGGACAAAGCTCAGCCGGAGGTTCCGCTGACGGGGGCCATCCTGACCACTAATGATCTGGCCAAGTTGAGCTTCACAGGACTGATTTTTTCTCCCGGTGGCTCGCGCATTTATCTCTCCAACGTCAACGGCGACATCAAAGCTTTTGCCGTGGGCGCAGACGATTCCATCTCTCCGCTCTTTTCAATGGCCTTGCCCCCGGTGAAGGCATTCGACCGGACCAACGACATTCCTGCGGGCATCGCCGTGTCGCCGGATGGAAAAAAAATCTTTGTCGCCGGCAATCTTTCAAACCGCCTGTTCGAACTGGACGCTGCCACGGGGGAGATTCTGGACTCATGGAACGTCGGCGTCGCGCCCTTCGGCGTGGTGCTCTGCAAAAACAAAGTCTATGTCAGCAATTGGGGTGGACGCCGGCCTGACGCGGACAGCCTCACCGGCCCTGCGGGAGAAGGCACGTTCGCGCGCGTTGATGAACGCAGCATCGCCAATGAAGGCTCGGTTTCAGTGATCGACCTCGACAGCACCAGCCAGAGCGACATCATCACCGGCCTGCGCCCGTCCGCTTTGGCGCTTTCCCCGAACAAAAAATTTCTCGTCGTGGCGAACAGTGGAAGCGATACCTTGAGCGTCATTGACACTCGCACCGGCGCCATCGTGGAGACGATCTGCGCGCGGCAGAATCCCGCCGATCTTTTCGGCGCCCAACCCAATGCGCTGGCCTTCGACAAATCCGGGAAGAAATTATTTGTCTGCAATGGCACCCAAAACGCCGTCGCCGTCTTCCAGTTCAAGCCCGGCCAATCCCAATTGCTCGGCCTGATCCCCGTGGGATGGTTCCCCGGCGCCATCGCCTATGATGCGCATGCCAGGAGAATTTATGTCGCCAACATCAAGGGCATCCCCGCCACCATGCAAAAAGCCGCTCAGGGCGCGCACGGTTTCGGGTTCAGCACCAAACAATACAGCGGCTCACTCTCACTCATCCCGGTGCCATCCGAAAAACAACTGGCCCAGGATACCCTCACCGCGCGGGACGACATGCGTTACCCGCTCGTCGCCCGGGCGCTGTTGCCGCCGCGCGCGGGTCAACCGGCTGTGCCGGTGCCCGGGCGCATTGGCGAACCGAGCGTTTTCTCCCATGTCATCTATATCCTCAAGGAAAACCGCACCTACGACCAGGTGCTTGGCGATGTCAGCGAAGGCAACGGCGATGCCGGCCTCTGCACTTTTGGCGAGCAGGTCACCCCGAACGAACACAAGATCGTCCGCGATTTTTGCCTGCTGGATAATATCTACTGCTGCAGCGCGATCAGCTCCGACGGCCATCAATGGGCCGATACGGGCATCGCCACCGATTACGTCGAGCGCGAATTTGCCGGATGGCCGCGCAGTTATCCCGCGGGCGGGTTTGGCATCGGCGGCAAGGATGCCCTCGCCTATTCCCCCGCCGGCTTCATCTGGAATGACGCGCTCGCCCATGCAAAAACCGTCGCCGATTTCGGCGAATTCAGCACCGCCAATAAATATTGGAAAAACGATGGCGGCACCAACATCAGCTTTCTGGACGCATACCATGATTTCATGAGCGGTTCCAATGCCATCGCCTACTCCAGCCAGCCGGACATCGAGGCGATGCGGCCTTTCGTCGTCACCAACACCATCGGATGGGATTTGGGCGTGCCGGACGTCTGGCGGGCCGCGCAATTCATCAGGCATTTGAAGCAATTTGAAGCCGCCGATAACCTCCCAAACCTTGTCATCCTCTGGCTCCCCAACGATCACACCAGCGGCACCAAATATCATTTCCCGACGCCCGAAGCGCAGGCCGCGGACAACGACCTGGCCGTTGGCCAGGTGCTGGATGCTGTGAGCCACTCGAAGTTCTGGACGAATACATGCCTCTTCGCGATCGAGGACGATCCGCAGAACGGCTGGGACCATGTCAGCGGCTATCGCACCACCGCCTATGTCGCCAGTGCCTACACCAAACGTCACACGGTGGTGAACACGCAATACAACCAGACCAGCGTGCTCCGGACGATGGAATTGATCCTCGGCCTGCCGCCCATGAACCAGATGGACGCAACGGCCACCCCGATGTTCGATTGCTTCACCGGCACGCCGGATTTCACGGCCTTCGATTCAGTCACCAACCAGGTCGCGCTCGACACCATGAATCCGCCGCCAAAGAAAATCGCCAACCCGCAAGCGCGCAAAGACGCGATGGTTTCCGCGAAGCTTCCACTGGACAAGGAAGACCAATGCCCGGAAGACCTCTTTAACCACATCCTCTGGCGCGCCATCAAAGGCCCGCAAACACCCTACCCCGATTGGGCGGTCAAAGTGGTCGATGATGACGATGATTAAAGCCGAAACATTGCCTTTTTCCCATTTTTCTTGACAATTCCGGCGATGGCAGTAGCATTCGTTCATCGGAAGAATATTGGTCAATCCTAAGGCTAAATATGAAAACACGCCAATCTGTTCGCTCAAATTCGTTGAACGCCAAACTGGCTGCCTATTCGGCTACGGCCACGGCTGCATTGCTGGCCGCGCCCACTGCTGAGGCGACCGTCCAGAACATCACCGGCCTTAATGTTAGTGTGAATCTGGCCGGCAGCCAGTCATTCGACGCCGGACCTTTTCATGGTTCTGTTAATGGCACTCATACCGCACAGATAAACTCAGCCTATATTCCCGGCTTTCCCGGCACTCCCGGCTTTCCCGGCTTGCCCAGCACTCCCGGCGGCTTTCCCGGCAGTCCTGGTTTTCCCGGTTTTCCCGGCATACCCGGCCATGAAACTTTCTTTTCTTCCAAGCGCGGCTCGGCGAAAATTCACGGGACTCAAGGAATTGCAGCTAATCTCGGCAATGTCGTTCTGTTATCCAAGGGAGCCAATTTTTCCGGTTTGAATTTCTTGTCTGGAACGAATCTTCTTCTTGCAGCTAAATTCTCACATAGTGGCGGCAGAGGCAATTTTCTTGGTCAAAGCGGTTATGTCGCCTTCAAAGCACACGATACCAAAGGAACCTATTATGGCTGGCTCAAGGTCAAGGTATCAGAGGATTCTTCAGGCGTGCCGGACAAGATTGAACTGGTGGACAACGGCAACGGCGTGGATGGCGCGTATGACTTGACCAGCGATGTATTGGGCGACGGTTTCACCGTCGGTAGCGTCGCGCCCGTGCCCGAGCCGTCCGTGGCAGCGATTGGCGGCCTCGGCCTGCTCGCGCTGGGAGCCCGTGGTGTGCGCGAACTGCGCAAGCGTAGAAAAGAAGGGCAAAAAGTTTAATCCTTCTGCTTCCCGGTGTCTTTGCGTTAAAACCTGACGATGTCCGCTCCGCGCAAAGTGCTGTTGGTCGGCTGGGATTCCGCCGATTGGAAAGTCATTAATCCCCTGCTCGATGCCGGCAAACTGCCGCATCTCGAACAACTCATCAACGGCGGCATCATCGGCAATCTCGCCACGCTTTATCCCGTCCTCTCGCCGATGCTTTGGACCAGCATCGCCACCGGCAAAAGACCCATGAAGCATGGCATCCACGGTTTTGCCGAACCCGATCCCCACACCGGCGGCGTGCGCCCCATCACCAATCTTTCGCGCAAGACGAAGGCCGTCTGGAACATCCTCGCGCAAAACGGGAAAAAATGCGTCGTCGTCGGCTGGTGGCCGTCGCATCCCGCCGAACCATTGCCGGAAGGCGTGATGATCTCCAATCATTACCAGCGCGCCCCAAATCTCGATGCGTCAAAGCCCTGGCCGATGGCGCCCGGCACAGTGTATCCGGAACGCCTCGCCGAAACGCTCGCGGAATTGCGCGTGCATCCGGGCGAACTGGATGGCTCACATATCTTTCCGTTCATCCCCAAAGCCGCTGAGATCGACCAGAAAAAGGATCGCCGCCTCGAAGGTCTTGCCAAAACCATCGCCGATTGTACCAGCATCCAATCCGCCGCGACCCATCTCATCCGGAGCGAACCGTGGGATTTCATGGCCGTCTATTTCGATGCGATCGACCATTTCGGCCACGGTTTCATGCGGTATCATCCGCCGCGCCAGAAATGGATCACGGAAAAAGATTTTGAACTTTACTCCGGCGTCATCGAAGCGGGCTACCGTTATCACGACATGATGCTGGGCGTTCTCATGGCGATGGCGGGGCCGGACACAACGGTGTTGTTGATGAGCGACCACGGTTTTCATCCCGACCATTTGCGCCCCCGCGTGATCCCGATGGAACCCGCCGGTCCGGCAGTCGAGCACCGGCATTACGGCATCTTTGCCTTGAAAGGACCGGGCATCAAAAAAGACGAACGCGTTCACGGCGCGACAGTGCTCGATATCTGCCCGACCCTGCTCACGCTCTTCGGCCTGCCCATTGGCCGGGACATGGACGGCAAACCCATCGTCACGGCCTATGCCGAAACGCCGGAGATCAAAACTGTTCCCTCCTGGGATGAGATCCCCGGCCGGGACGGTTCGCATCCACCGGGGACGAAACTGGACGCAGGTGACGCGCGCGAGGCGCTCAAACAATTGGAAGCACTGGGCTACATCCAGCCGTTGCCCGAAGACGCGGAAAAGGCCACCGCCGAAACGCAGCAGGAATTGGATTACAATCTCGCCTGCGCGCACACCGACGCGAACCAGCACGCCGCCGCCGCGAAAATCTTTTCAGAACTCTGGCAGGCGCGTCCCGAGGAGCATCGCTATGGCGCCAAACTTATTTCCAGCCAGATGGCCCTCGTCCGTTTTGCGGAGGCGCGCGCCTCCATCGAACGATTGCGCGCGAACCGTAAAAAATACGGGACGGAGGCGCGGGCCGGATTGAAAAAACTCCGTCAAAAGACGAAGGACATCAAGCCGGAGGATATGAAACCGGCGGAGCAGATGGAGCTGCGCAAACTGGCCGCGCGCGCCAGCATGAGTCCCCTGCCTATGCTGCAATTGGAGGCGAGATTGCTGCTCGCCGAAAACAAACCTGCCGAAGCGCTGAAAATCCTGAAGAAGCTGGAGAAAAGCGGGCGCACACAGCCGGATTTTTACGCGCAGATGGGCCGGTGCAGTTTAAGCGCCAAAAATTTACGCGAGGCGGAGCGGTACTTCAAAAAGGCGTTGGAGCTCGACCCGGAACACGCCTACGCGCATTTCGGCCTCGCGCAAATCCGGCTGGCCCAGCGGCGCAATTTTGAGGCGGCGGGCGAGGCCCTCACGTCAGTCGGCCTGCTCTATCACAATCCCGCCGCGCATTTTTACCTGGGCATCGCGTTGCACCGGCTCGGGAAATTCCCCCGCGCCGCCGAAGCCTTGAGCGTCTGTGTTGCGCAAAATCCCGGCTTTCTCCCCGCGCATCGCCGCCTGGTCTTGCTCTATGAAAATCGCCTGAAAAAACCTCAAAAGGCCGCGGAACACCGTGAAAAGATCCGCGCCCTCCTCGAGCACCGGCGCGCCTTGCGGCAAAAAATCAAAGAGCCGGCCGCCCCGCAAAATGCCGGACTCCCGGCATCCGATCCACCGGTGGAAAAATCGAAAGTCGCGGCGCCCGCCAAATTTGATCCCGCAACCCTCGCGCCCGCCCGCGCCGACGCGCCGTTTGCCACGATCGTTTCCGGCCTGCCGCGTTCCGGCACTTCGTTGATGATGCAGATGCTGACCGCCGGCGGCATCCCGCCGTTGCAGGATGGACATCGTCCCGCCGATGAAGACAACCCCCGCGGCTATTTTGAATTTGCGCCGGCCAAAAACACTCGCGCCGACATCACTTGGATGCCGCACGCCAGGGGCCGTGTTCTTAAGCTCGTCGCCCAACTGCTGCCGTTCCTGCCGCCGACCGGGTCAAAAATCCAAAACGGGACAGGCCGGTCTCAAAAGGACAAAACCGAAAACCTGGTTCCACCCTATCGCATCATCTTCATGGAACGCTCGCTGGAAGAAGTTCTCGCCTCGCAAAACGTGATGTTGGCGCGGCATGGACGAAAAGGCGCCGCGCTCACTCCCGAAAAATTGCGCGGCATCTATGAACAGCAATTAGCGCAGGTAGATGAGATTTTGGAACGTCGGAAATTGCCGGTGCTGCGGGTGAAACACGCGGATTGCCTGCGGGATCCGGCCGGGGTGGCCGTGCGCGTCCATTCCTTTTTGAATCTTCCGTTGGACCAGCCGGCCATGACCGCTTCCGTGGACGCATCACTTTACCGCCAGCGCAAACGGAACTGATTTCCACTGTAGCTTCTCACTCCCCCGAAACATCGACTGATCTCAACGATTCGATATTGTTGGTCAGCATTTGATACTGCGCTGAACCGGCGGGAACCACCGCCAGGCAGCGTTCCAGCCAGTTGATGGCGCCGTTGGTATCGTGACAGCGGTCGGCGACCTCTGCCAGGCCGAAATAAATCATCAGATGATTCGTAGCGGTCTTGTCCATTTCCAAATAATCACTTTCAGCGGCATCCAATTCTCCCGCCTCCATGTAAACCTCGTCACGCATGATGTGGATGGCCGGCAGGTTGGTGAGAGCCAGCGCACGGTCGAACGAGGCGATGGAGTTGGTGAACGCGCCAAGTCTTCGGTAAATGGCCGCCTGGTTCAGGAGCGGGCGGACGTCCCCCGGATCGGCGGCGACCCGGGCGTTGGCCAGCAGGAGGGCATTGGTGTAATCGCCAAAGGACATGTAGGCGCGCATCGCGAGATTTTGGGCGCGCGTTTCGCCGGCATGCTCCTTCAATAGCGATTTCAACGCGCCATTGGCGCCGGCCGTATTCGTTTGCGAAAACCACGTTTCCGCCTCCAACACCGACAATTCCGGCTCCAAATAATTCCTTTCGGCCAGCGACGACTCCCCGTTGCGGATCCGGTCGATCATCTGGCGCGCCTGCTCATCGAATCCGAACTTGGTGTAAAGCTCCGCGAGCACCAGTTCGGGCGCGGCGACATTTGGAGCGAGAGCGTTGGCGCGTTCGAGTTGCTGGATCGCCGCGCGGGGCAGGCCTTGCACCACAAAAACAGTGCCCAGAAGGTAACAAAACGCCGGGCCGTCCGCCATGCCGAACCCCAGGATGAACTGGTTATAATTCCGGGCATCGCCCAGTTTCCCGGCCAGTGTCTGGACCCCGGCGAGGTTCATTTTCCGCCCCGTGACGAGGTTCGTGTTGCAGCCCAGATTGATCTTGGCGGCACTATTATCGGGATTCAGCTCAAGTGACTGCACGAATCTTTTATGCGCCGCCGCCAGTCGTCCGGCGCGTTGCAGCCGCACCCCCCAATCGTCGAGCGCCACCGAATACGACTCCGCAAGCAACTGGCTCTGCTCCGGCGGCACGGATTGAAGATGCAACCGCGTGTAAATATACCCGGTCAACCAGGCCGCCGGGGAATTGTTGGGCGCAAGAGTTTGCTTGATCTCTTCAATCTGTGGCGCGGCGTCATCCCAGGATTGTTCGGTTGAGGCGATCACCGCATCGGAGAGCGGCGGCGGATCAATGGCCTCGCGGGCAAAAACCTTCATCTCAAACACCGATCCCACCGGCTCAAGATAAAATGCTTCGAACAAATAACCGTAACCTTCATGCAGATAATAGATATGGTGGGTCTGCGCGAATTGTTCAAGCAACTGCACCATCCCCAGATCGCTGAGTTCGCCTCGCCCAGGCCTCGTCAGCCAGTCACCGGCATATTCCCTGGATAGATGCTCACGGTAGGCCACTGACGGCAGCATCTGCGTATCCACCACCAGCCATTGGCGGTCTCCATGGCTTGCGGCGGCGGCCTGAAAAGCCATTGACAGCCGCGGCTCGTCACTCAACACAATGCCCCCGCCCGCCGGCAGGCTTCGCCGCGCGAGTTCCTCGTATTCCGTGAGCGGCTGGCGGTTGACCAGAAGGATCGCCGGCACATTGCGCAAAATCAGCCCGGCCGCCACCAAAACCAAAAACGTAATGAACACCGGAAACGCCGCGCGCCGGAGAAATGTCTCCCCCGAACCCCGGCGGCGTTGGCGCAACACCATCATCAGATTGCCCGCCAGATAACCGGTGCAAAGCGCCCCCACATAATCCAGGCTCAACATTGACAGTCGTAATCCGGTTTGTTGCAGGACAATCTGGCGCGGGCCGGGAACTGGATCAAACGCCAGCCACGAGCAAAAAAGCAGCCCCAACACCAACTGCGCGATAAAAACCTGCTTGTCGATGAATATATCGAGGGGACGTTTATTGACTAGAGCCTGGCGCCGCCGTGAAATCACGGTCAGGATCAATAACCCCGCAAAAAAAAGCACTACGACGAACGATACCAGCCGATGAGCTTCCCAAAATTCGTAGTGAAGGTTGCCGAACACATCCTTGAAACCTTTCAGCGTCACGACGAACGATTTGCCCGGGCCTATGGACGAATGCGGCCACAAACCGATGGCCAGCGGCTGGATGAGCAGGATGGAAAATCCGGACAGCCCCGTCAGCGTCAGCCGCAAAATCATTCTCACGTAAAATATCTTCCACCCGCCGATCCAAAATACCGACCCCACGAATAACGGCAGCGTGAGCATCATCATCCAGTTTTCCGTCAGGCCAAGTCCCCAGATAAAAATGGCCGCCTGCATCCAGGCCAATGCGCGATTGGCGCGATATTCGAGCAGGCACCAGATGGCCGACACCAAAAGCAGCAGTTGCAACATCTCGCCCGTTCCCGCCGTCGCCTCCCGCCAGAAGTTGAATTCCATTCCGCAAACCACACACGCCAGCAGTCCCGGCAGCTTGGCCCGCCAGCCCAATGCTTCC
>Ga0206805_1037_pt1 | contig 30886 bp, 23 predicted proteins | sample Alteio_BWOrgCont_59_FD_152890 | JGI IMG/M metagenome (GOLD analysis project Ga0206805, IMG submission 152890) | Enriched cells from forest soil in Barre Woods Harvard Forest LTER site, Petersham, Massachusetts, United States -... | ecosystem: Environmental > Terrestrial > Soil > Temperate forest >... | reverse complement strand
CAACAGCCGTTACTGGTCTTCGTTCTGCTGAAAAGCGATTGATAAGGTCGATGTGGGCTTGAGCCCGTCCTCCACAGCCTAGAAAACCGATCCGCAAGCGATCATTACTGCCAGCAACATTGGCATAACTGGCGGCCGACAAAGAGAGAGCGGCAGCGGACCCCAAAAACTTGCGGCGATCGAGCGGAGACGGCATCGCGAGTTCCGATTGGTTGAATAGGCTGGCAGAACGACTATAGGGTTGTGATTCCAAGCCACTATTATGACGTTCAGGCGGGCTATTTCGTTCCACCATCATATACGATTGGCTGCTCCGTTCATATCATTCTTCTAATTTGAACATTTGGGGATTCGATGACAATACCGCTGGCCAAACTCGCTCTCGAAGATGGCACTATCTATACAGGACAGGCATTTGGCGCACCCGGCGAAACGCTGGGTGAGGTCGTGTTCAATACCTCCATGACCGGTTATCAGGAGGTGCTTACCGACCCTTCTTACACCGGCCAGATCGTCACGATGACGTACCCGCTCATCGGTAATTACGGCACAACAGAAGAGGATTGCGAATCCAAGGGCATTCAGGTCGCTGGGTTCATCGTTCGCGAATTGACTCGAATTCCGAGCAACTTCCGGAGCCAGCGCGATCTCGACAGCTATCTTCGCGCTAGCTCGATCACGGGGATCGAGGGTATCGATACACGTGCGCTGGTACGCAGGCTACGCGTTCGAGGAGCGATGAACGGCATCCTCTCCACTATTGATCTCGATAACACATCTCTCGTTGCCAAGGCAAAAGCGTTTCCGGGGATGGAAGGCCGCGATCTGGTGAGCGAAGTGGTTCCAGCCCACTCGTTCGAGTGGACGAAAAAATGCGGACAGTTTGCCGAGCATGTTCTTGCTGAAAGGCCACCCGAAAAGCGCGTTGTGGCCATCGACTACGGCATGAAGTGGAACATCCTCCGCTGTCTCACGCAAATTGGCTGCAAGGTTGTCGTGGTACCCGGCACAGCCACGGCAGAAGAGGTATTGAGTCACAATCCCGATGGCATCTTTCTTTCCAATGGCCCCGGCGATCCAGCCGCGGTGGGTTACGCAATCCAGACCGTCAAAAACCTACTCGGCAAGAAGCCGATTTTCGGCATCTGCCTTGGGCATCAGTTACTTGGATTGGCCTTCGGAGCGAAGACGTTCAAGTTGAAGTTCGGCCACCGCGGAGCCAATCAGCCGGTGCGGAACGAGAAAACGGGGCAGGTGGAAATCACCACCCAGAACCACGGCTTCGCGGTCGACCCCGCCACACTACCGCCTGATCTGGAGCCAACGCACATCAATCTCAACGACCACACGTTGGAAGGTATGCGACACAAAAGAATACCGGTGTTCAGCGTTCAGTATCACCCGGAAGCCGCAGCCGGGCCTCACGACTCCAGTTACCTGTTCGAGCAATTCCGCGAATCAATATGACCGACGGCGATGCCCTATACCGCGCAATCGTGGCCAGGCCGGAGGATGACACTCCGCGGCTGGTTTATGCCGATTGGCTCGAAGAGAACGGCCACGAAGAGGAGGCCGAGTTCATACGCCTGGAATGCCGGTTGGAGGCATCTACACCGGACTTGCCGGAATACACAGAGCTGACGGAAAGGTGTGAGGAACTTCGGCTCTGGTTGCAAACATACGCTCCCAAGAAACTGCGACTCCCAAAGAGATCATTAGGCCGTTTGGATCTCAGTATTGGCAGTAGTTGGTGGGAACTGACGTCCAGGGGATTTCCCTGGATGTTAAATGTATCACAGATCGAGCTTCGTTTAGGGGCCAAGGGAGTAAGAAGACTAGCCACAGTGATTGAAAAAGCATTTACCATTCTACCAACGCGATTCTTGGTCGTTGATTTTCCCGCAATTGAAGACTTGGCAGAATTCTTAAAGCAGCCTGTCGTATCATCAATCGGCCAATTATCAGTTAGCACGAGTGAGCAGGCAGGTGATGACGCCGCTCGTTTAATTGCCGAGTGTCGTTTGTTGAGAAATCTTCGGGATTTGACTTTGACTTTTCCGGTAGGAGAGGCCGGAGCCAACGCCCTTGCCTGGTCCGAACATCTCGCACGACTGGAATGGCTTGGACTTGACACTTTTCAGCTTCTTCCAGCGACCATTCGCATCCTGAGTGCAGGAAGTTGGTTTCGACGATTACGCAAGGTCTACTTGGCAGATCACCTTTCAGCCGAAGCATTCGAGGAACTTTGTCGTCTTTCACCTTTTCCAGAGTTACATACTCTCAACTTGCTTAATAACAGCTTCCCTGTCTCTTCATGGCATACGTTTGCACGATCCAAGTCATTTCCCAAACTCACTACCTTGAATCTTGCAGGGACCGATATGAGCAGTGGGCAAATGGAAGCACTTGCCAATGCAAAAAACATCAATCTCGGGTTGCTGGATCTATCGAGTTGTTCAATTGGCAACGAAGGCGTTCACGCTCTTGTGACTGCAAAATGGATAGATTCTCTTCACTGGCTCGACCTCGCAACTAATAGGCTTGGTCCTGGCGCTGTAAAAAGGATTGCAAAATGCCGGAAGCTATCGAATCTGAAGTACCTCGCCCTTTACGACAACACAATTTCCGGAACTGGACTTCATGCTATAGCTGGAAGCGCTTTTCTCCACAATCTTTCGACGTTATTACTTGGCGTTACGTATGCAAAACATCGTAACTTTAATTCTGACGTATGCCGCAATTTCCTGGAGAAGCTCGATTTGCCTAAACTGCGGCGTCTCTCACTTTCCGGATTGCCGATTGATGCGAGGTCAGTCCGCGTCCTTACAGATAAGAAATTCCGCAACCTGACTCGGCTGGAACTGGCCAACTGCAAACTGACCGACGAAGCAATGCCGGATTTGCTTACTTCACCGACATTGCAAGGACTGATCGAGTTGAATCTCCAAGGAAACAGCCTGAAGGCTGGAGTAATACCGCTTACCGATAAGAGAATATTGCCACGTTTGTCGACATGCCGTCTTTTCGACAATTCCATTCCTGGTGATCTCTACAATAAAATTGCCCGCCGCCGTCCAGGTGTGCTTAGGCTAATGTAAATTCATCACGAACTCTCTTCCAATAGCTCCACTCCTCGATAAGCATCCGCCATCGCTATGCGGACGGGCACGGAAGAGAGCGCAAATGTACCCTCTGGATCGTCGAAGGTGGTCAATAGCCAGTCGTCATCGGGTTGTTGTCATCGATCAGATCCCTCCAAGAAGTAATTTCAATATCAATTTACAATATCCATACCATTCATTGCACGGGATTTGGAGCTCCTCATGCGTTTGCCATCGATACTCATCGTGTTTGTGATCTCCGTTTGCGGTCGCACGTCGGCTGCGCCTCCGGTTTCTTTCATCGATCCGGCTGGTTTGCCTGGACCGCTCGTCATCGTTGGCGAAGGCAAAGTGCCCGAAGATGCCCAGAAAGCATTTTTTGAACTGTCCGGGAAAGAGAAGGCCAAGATCGTTGTTATCCCTACCGGCAGCCCTGATGCTGATAATCCCAAGGCTACTAAAGCACTCCAGAAGACCTGGGAGGACCTGAAATCGGTGTCGGTTCAAATCCTGCATGCCAATGACCGAAAACAAGCCGACGACCCGGTGTTCGTGAATGCACTCACCGAGGCCACAGGCGTCTGGTTCACGGGTCCCGATCAGGGCAAGATCATTGCGATATATCGAGGTACTCGCGTTGAGAAGGAGTTGAAGAAGCTCCATGCCCGCGGCGGAGTTGTCGGCGGCTCATCCGCGATCCTGGGCGATTTGATGTTCGAGGGTGGCACTGACTCCGCGAAAACGTGTGAAGGCTTGGGCTGCCTTCCCGGTTATTTGATCGATCAGCACTTCGCAACCGGGAAGGAAGAGAAAAGCCTTGAGAAGGTTATAGCAGCCAATCCATCCTGGATTGGATGTGGGCTCAACGAAGGCTCGGCACTCGTGATTCGCGGTCGTATCGCCAGGGTCATCGGAGAGAAAGACGTCACCATTTGTGTCGCCAAGGGAGCAGGGCGGCCCGCGGCCACAGAGGCCTATAAAGCAGGTTCGCTCCTCGATATCGTGCAACTCCGAAGAGCGGCTGCTAACCGGGCTGCAAAAGACTTCTTTCCACCCGCCAAACCACCGGAACCGGTGGTTGATAAGGGAACGCTCATGATCGTGGGTGGCGGCGCTGCTGGCCCGGAGATCTGGAAGCGGTTCATCGAATTGAGTGGCGGACCCGAAGCACTCATTGTCGTGATTCCCACGGCAATGGAAGACCCGATCGATAAAGAGTCGGGTGAGGAACGAGCACTCAAAAGATTCGGAGCGAAGAACGTGAAAGCCCTGCATACTCGCAATCCCAAAGAAGCCGATGTTCCGGAATTCTCGGAAGTGCTCACCAAGGCAGGCGGCGTGTGGTTTAGCGGTGGCCGGCAGTGGCGTTTCGTGGATGCCTACGAAGGTACGCTCACCGAGAAACGGTTCCATGAAGTGCTGGCGCGCGGTGGAGCGATCGGCGGAAGCTCGGCTGGTGCGAGCATCCAAAGCGAGTACATGCCTCGCGGGCATCCTCTTGGCAACACTGTGATGGCCGTCGAGGGCTACGAGCACGGGTTTGGCTTTCTTCCTGCTTGTGCAGTCGATCAGCACTTCTTTGCCCGCAAGCGAACTGCCGACATGACCGGCCTCATGAAACTTCATCCCCAATATCTGGGAATTGGTCTGGATGAGGGAACGGCAATCGTAGTGAGCGGCAGCGTGGCCGAGGTGATCGGTAAAACCAAGGTCGCATTCTACGACACCAGAAAGAAACCGGTCGATGACAAGGACTACGAGGAAGTGAAGGTGGGTGAGAAGTACGACCTCAAGGAACGGAAGAAACTGGAGAAGTAGGCTCTTTCACGTGGTGCAACCGTCTCGGTTGCACTGATTCCGGCAAATTATTTTGTTCCGTGCAACCGAGACGGTTGCACTACGAAATCCACTCAAGCAACCCGCTCTTCAACCGAGGGCTCGCTCAACTCCGGTGCTTCAGACAATCGCACTTCGTGGAAGCGGATTCCGCTCGAATCGTAGAAGATGACGCGGTCATCGTCGGCAGACCAGACTGCGCTGGTCTGCAAGAGATGTGGTCCCTTCACGTGGAACATCATTCCGCAAACCCGCGAGCCTTTCCGCAACGGAGTGCGGAAGAGAGCCGCCTGGGTGGGATCGAGCGAATCCTTATCGCACAGCACTTGATGAACCAACGCGGCCAAATCCTCTAACGCCGCGCAAGCGATAACCGCCAGCGACATCCGGCCTCCACGCTTCGACTTCTTGGGGGGTGCGATCATGATTCGGCATCCTGGCTCGGGTGTCGCCGGGAACAAGATAAGAACGACACGCCAAAGGCGAGAAAATGTTCCGTTCTTACCAATCGTACAGTTGACGCAGGGCTTCGTACAGCACCACCCCCACCGAAGTGGCCAGGTTCAAGCTCCTGACCTTCCCAGTGGGCATGGGAATACCGACCAACGTTTCAGCATACTTCTCTCTTACGGTAGGCGCCAGCCCTTTTGATTCATTTCCGAACAGGAGGCAGTCTTCGTCAGCAAAATCGGCACGAGTGTAAGACTTGACCCCAGGGGTCTCGACACACCAGATGCGTCCTTTAATTGCTTGCTCGAATTCCTCGAAGGTGATGTGGCGAACGAGATCCACTGCCTCCCAATAATCAAGCCCTGCTCGCTTCAGGGAGCGATTGTCGAGCCGAAACCCCAGCCGGCCAATGAGGTGCAGCCGCACACCTGTGGCAGCGCAAAGACGGGCCACGTTACCGGTGTTTGGAGGAATCTCGGGTTCCCACAGGGCCACGTGCAGCATTCCGCACTCCGAAAAGTCGCTTTGATCCAATAATACCAGCCAGACATGTTGTAAGGCCCATGACACCCTTCATCCTCTGGAACCACCCATCAATTGCTCGAACTTCCGTTTAGATCCCGCACTCCAAGATGGAAAATGCCGGGTGTGCCGTCTGCATTCGAGAGAATTTACACCATGCCGGCCAAATCCACTCAACCAACGCCAGGCCGCTTCCGGCTCGATGCGGTTGCTCTCACGCTGTTCGCTGTCGGTGGTGTGCTCACAGCGGCAGTCGGATGCTATACACCTATTTCCGGCAGTCCCAACCCATTAGGTGAAACCGGCGATTGGCTTGCTGCTCTCGTGATCGATTCGCTTGGCTGGGCTGTGACAGTTTTCGTCGCTGCATGGTTCATTTTTGCCGGGTTGCTTGTGGTGACACGCTCGCCGTTGCGTATAGCTTGTCGTTTTCTCGGCTGGGTAATTCTCATCTCGTGGGCCACCGTTACAGTCGATTGGTGGGGCTTGGGCCTACGACAGATTTCAGCCGCGGGCCCAGGGGGATCTGTGGGAGCATATCTCCGGTTTTCTTTGGAAGATGCCTTCGATCCAGGCGTGGCACTTGTCGTGTTCTGGACCAGTCTCGGGGCCGGTTTGCTTTTGGCGGCAGATTGGATCGTAGTAGGATTCGCGCGAATGATCTGGAGAAGTCTTCGTGGGTTCTGGATAGCAGCCGTCTGGAGCAACGATCGTGTGGCCGATGGGAGCGACAAGGTCCTGGCTGGCCTCGGCTCCGCTGCCAAGGTTATGGGACAAGGTGCAACGGTGTTGGCGAAAGCTGCAAATGAGGCAGTGAAAACGGCGACTTCAGCAGTGCCCGCACGCAAATCGTCAATCCCGAGCACACTAACGACGCCGGTTTCGGTTTCATTGGATACCCCCCCGCCTGTAGGCTCGGCAATCCCGCTCACCTTGCCGCCGGAACCCGTCAAGCCCGAAGACATCCCGATCCACGTACACGCGGGACCGACGCCAATTCCTCTCCTGCGCGCGGGAACACCGTCTGACGATCAACCTTCATGTACCGATTATGAGCTACCGCCGCTCTCGCTCCTGAGCGACCCTGAGCCATTCCCGGTCGAGGACCACGAGCACAAACTCCGGGAAATGGCGACGTTGCTCGAAAAAACCTGCCTCGACTTCGGCGTGAACGTCAAGGTGGTCGGCATCCATACTGGTCCCGTTATCACGCAATACGAAGTGAGCCTGGAAACAGGACTGCGGCTCAACAAGGTGACAACACTTGCCGATGACCTGGCCTTGAACTTGCGCGTGGCCAGCGTGCGCGTTGTCGCTCCGCTTCCCGGCCGCAATACCGTTGGTATCGAAGTGCCGAACGAAATCCGCCAGACTGTGCGACTCAAGGAAATTGTTGCGGCTGTCGCCTCAAATCCCAAGGTGGCCAAGTTCAAGCTCCCCATCTTCTTGGGCAAAGACGTGGAAGGCCGCGCGCTGGCCTACGATCTGTCCACAATGCCTCACCTCTTGATCGCGGGCCGAACGGGAACGGGAAAGTCGGTCTGTCTGAATGCCATCATTATCAGCATGTTGCTGAGTCGTCGGCCCGATGAATGCCGGATGATCCTGCTCGATCCGAAAAAGGTGGAGTTGAGCGACTATGCCCACATTCCCCATCTCATGACGCCCGTTGTGACTGACGAAAAGAAGGCCGAGGCGATTCTGGCCTGGGCTGTGGACAAGATGGAGGAACGCTACGAGTGGCTACACCGCGCCCGTGTCCGCAATATTGCCTCCTACAACGAGCTGCCATACGAGGAGATCGTGCGGCGAGTGAATCCGGATACCGAAGAGGAGCTGCGAAGCATTCCGAAGAAAATGCCTTACATCGTGATCGTAATCGATGAAGTCGGCGACCTCATCATGAAGATGAAGAAGGAGATCGAAGGGAACATCATTCTGCTGGCTCAGAAATCGCGAGCGTCCGGCATTCACCTCATCCTGGCCACGCAAAAGCCGACTGTCGATGTCATCACCGGGTTGATCAAATCGAACCTCCCAGCCCGTATTTGCTTCAAAGTCGCCAGCAGGTCAGATAGTGCCGTGGTTCTCGATGAAAAGGGAGCGGAACGGTTGCTCGACAAGGGGGACATGCTCTTTCTGCAACCGGGCTCGAGCAGCATTGTCCGAGCACAAGGAGCCTATGTCGAGGACAAGGAAATTGAGGGTGTTGTCAATGCCATCGCTACCGACACGCCCAATTACGACAGCGAGTTGCTGAACCTGAAGACGCGCGATCAGGCCGAAGCTACAGACAGTGGCGAGATTGGCGAGAAGCTCCGCGAGCGCGATCCGATCTATGAACAAGCAGTCGAGATAGTGATCCGCGAACAGCGCGGCAGCACCTCACTCCTGCAGCGAGCTTTGGGTATCGGCTACGGCAAAGCCTCGCGTTTCATCGACTTCATGGCCGAGGATGGGATTGTCGGAGCGTACAATGGCAGCAATGCCAGGCAGGTTCTGGTTACGTTTGCGGAATGGGAGGCGCGGAAGGCGATGGGGTGAAGACCAGGAATCACCCACAATTCACTCCGCAACAGTGCAACAACACCCCGAGAATCCGGTCTGTTTGAAATAGCTGATATTCATCCAGATCAATATCCAACTGCTGGGCAGTCAATCGAAGGAATCGCCAGAGACTTCCAGTCGTGACACATCCATACACAGTACTTTCTGGTTTGTTTGCTTTTCGATTAAATCGTTGAACCGCGACCATTTCCGCCGCACATTGTCCCAACCCATCCGGAATACTGTCCTTCTTTGCTTCAACAACAGCCAAGATTGGCGCTTCGACAAAATACATTTGTGGCGATTGCCCGAGCAAGAAATCACAAATTCCATTCAGACCAACCGTCTCATCAACGTTCAGTTCAACACCCGAGTATAGGCTGATCTGATGTTTCGAAAGTCGCCACACCTCGGCCAACAAGGGGGCAACCAGTAATTCAGACTTTCCTTTCTCTGTCGGGATGCTCATTCCAAGCGACTGAAAGTCGCTCATAAAACGGCGTATTGTTTCTGATAACTGTACCGGTGTAATCCCCGCAAAGAGTCGCTGCGAGGTGTCTGTTGTCAGGCCAAAATCCTGCTGAACTTTTGGTAATGTGAAATCGCGAAAGCTCATGAATTATCCTCGTGATGGCCGGAAGGGTGAGCAAAAGTTTTGATCCATCGCTTACCCTCGCCTCCTCCACAACAATATCACAATTGCGGTGCTTTCGGCTTGAAAGGCGCATCAAAAGCGTTCGCTCCCTTCACCTTCACCTTGCGGCTGTAGACCTTATCCCCGCAAGCGACGACCAAAACATCCATTTCAGGACCGCCGAAAGTCAGGTTGGCGATCTTTCCGTTCGGTGTTGGGATGATGCAAAGCACCCGCCCCGCCTGATCGCAGACCTGTAAACCGATCTTCGTCGCCACCCACAAGCGGCCGTCGCGGTCCACGCGCATGCCATCCGCGCCGGTGTCATCGTCGCGGTCGTGAACGTGCAGGTGGTAATACTTCTGCTTGTCGGCCAGCGTGCCATCCGGCTTGATTTGATAGCTGTAAACCCAGTGTGTCCGGCTATCGGCTACGTAGAGGAGAGTCTGGTCGGGTGATACTGTGATGCCGTTGGCAAACTTCAGTCCCGTGTCGACCACCTTCTTCTCACCCTTCGGGCTGATGTAATAGACCTTGCTGTTATTGGCTGTCTCGAAGGGATCGGTGTCGTAGATGGCACCGTTGTGCAGAACCACGAGATCGTTGCCGCGGAAACCTTCGGCAATTGTCGTCGGTTTGCCCTCGGCATCCCAGGCAATCACCTTCTTCTCGGCGGTGGCATTGGCGTAGAGCTTGCCGTCCGGGCCAAAGCGCTGGCCATCGCCGCCTTTGCTGTTCTCCAGGAAGACAACCGGCTTGCCTTCGGTATCGATCTTGTAAGTCTTGCTTGCACCGACATCGTTGAAGAACACTTCGCCCTTGGCATTGGTCGCTGGTCCCTCGGTAAACTTGTAGCCCTCACCCACCAGCTTCCAACCCTCACCAGGAATCAGGATCTCCTTCATTTGCGGACTGCCGAGCCCAACCTTGACCGGTTTGGGATAATCGGCCCAGAGCCACTTCATTGCCTCGGGGAATACGCGCGTTCCATGCGCACCGCTGTGTCCTTCCTCGCCCCACTCGTGCTTCACTTCGTAGCCGGCAAAAGTGAGCGATCGCTCCATCTCCTGGTTTGCCATCCACCAGTCGCCGCCATAAATGTTCAGGTCCTTGCTGCCATCCTGGAGGAAGATGCGGATTGGTTTCGGTTCGTACTTGCGGATCAGAGTCGGGTATTCGTTGGCACCGCGAAGGCCAACGTAAGTGCCGATGGCGGAAAAGACGCGCGTGAAAGCGTCCGGTCGTTCCCAGGCTGCGGTAAAGGCACAAACCGCACCGCTCGAAGCGCCTCCGATTGCCCGATCGTTGCCGCTTTTTGAAAGAACGATGGTCCGGCCATCGGCTGTTTTCTTCGTCTCGACTTCCGGCAGCAATTCATCGAGAAGGAACCTGGCGTAATCGCCGCCAAGGCCATCGTATTCGTAGCTGCGGTTGAACCGCGGGAGGGAATCCTTGTTGGCAGCCTTCACCACTCCGGGTGTAACGAACACGCCAATCGTCACCGGCATCGCCTTTTCGGCTATCAGCTGGTCGAACACCGCGGGTGCGTTGTACTGGACTCCGTCCTGATTCACGTACACACAAGCGGGAGTCTTACCATCGTACTGCTTTGGGACGTAAATCGTGACATTGCGGGTCGTACCTGGAAAAACCTTGCTTTTATCGAACGCAAATCCGAATGTTTCTCCCTTGAGAGGAGGCTCAGGTTGTTTGGATACCTGGGCATACCCGATCGCGGCGGCAAATAGCGTGGTAAACGCAAGAAAACGATGAAGCATGGAAATACCTCAGAGAGGGGTCAAACTATTTGTCTTCCTTCATGGAGCGAAAGACGACAATGGACTGGCAGATCGTTACTTCCAGGGGTATAAACCTTTGGGAATGAGTAAACCTAAAAAAACTGGCTTCGCACGCGAGAATGCAGGCAGTTTCCATCCGTATAATTGGTGATACGCTTTTCCCGAATGGATGACCCGGATGCGCAGATTCCTTCCTTCCAAGTCGAATTCACGCCAAATGATGGTGGCGGTAGTGCTGGGCACGGCGCTGGCCGGTTCACCAACTAAGGCAGCCGTTGCAGAACCCCCAGCCGAGGCGCTGACCGATATCAGCAAATACTGTCAGACCTGCTGGCGGAACGCACGCCTGCCGACAGATCGCTGGCAGGACTGCACTCAGGAGGTGTTCATTCGCCTTCTTGAGCGGGTCGAAGCCGATCGCTGGGGCTCCGTCCTTGTCGACAACGAAACCATCGAGCGTCGCGAGTTCCTGCGGGCCATTGATGCCGTGAAAAAGCGGACTCAACGGGCCAGGAAGTTTGCCAACCTTTCGTCCGACCAAGCCGATACACGTATCAGCAACAGCTCCATGAAGGATGAGCGCGACGCAGTGGCCAAGGCTTCAGTCGAAGTGCTGAGTCCTCGTCAACGTCGATTGCTCGACCTGACGGCAGATGGCTGGTCCGTCCCTGAAATTGCCAAGGAACTAGGAACGACCGTGGAACGGATTAGCGACGAGAAATACAAGGCCATCAAGAAATTGCAGCATTTCTTCAGGGTGAGTTGACCGTGGCTACCTCAAGTTCTGGATTTAGGTTGCATGATCGCACCCTGGGATCACCTCTATCCATCAACAGCTCTTCTATGGCTGAATGGCATCTCTTTGAGGAGTGATGAATCAAGGTGATTTCTTTACGCCAACGGCGTTATATATCAAAGCCCAGGGTTGCGAGGCTTGGCGAGCTACCCTGGGTTAAGAGGTCAAAGGACAAAGAACCCTGAAGGGGTTCCATCTTGGAGAAGTAGGACAAGGATTACGCGTTTTGGGATCTGATTGAACCCCTTCAGGGTTCATCAATTTATACATTTGTACCCAGGGTACGCTCGCAAAGCCTCGCGAACCCTGGGCTTTGATATACGGAATTTTATACTTGACAAACCCAACGTTCTCCCCTAAACTTAATGTAGAAACAAAGGGGAGAACTGAAAATGCCAGCGAAGAACAAGCCGACAGGAACAGACGCCGATCTTAACCTAGCAGAACTGACCGACCTTTTCAGTAGCGAAGATTCGGCCCGTGCATTCATCGAAAAGCGGGTATGGCCGAACGGTCCTGTTTGCCCTCACTGCTCGTCTACCGAAGCGTATACCCTCACTGGCAAGGAAAACTCAAAGAAGCCGGTTCGCAAGGGTGTCTATAAGTGCAAGTCATGCCGCAAGCAGTTCACGGTTCGGATCGGCACCATCTTTGAAGACAGCAAACTCCCATTCACGAAATGGTTGATGACGATACACCTCATGACGAGCAGCAAGAAGGGTATTAGCTCACTCCAGATTTCTCGTGAACTCGGAATTACGGTCAAGTCGGCTTGGTTCATGACTCATCGCATTCGTGAAGCCATGCGACAGGAGAACGGCAGTATCCAGTTAGAGGAAATTGTAGAGGTCGATGAAACCTATGTTGGCGGCAAACCGCGTAAAGGCGATGGCCAGATTCACAAACGCGGACGCGGTACAAAGAAGACACCGGTTATGGTTCTCGTGGAACGCGATGGCAACGCTCGATCCTTCCCCCTGGAGAACATCACAAGCGAAACACTCAAGAACGAAATCGCGGTTCACGTTGCCAAAGAAGCGATCTTAATGACCGATGAACTGCCGTCCTATACCGGCACTCATGATGATGGTACTCACTACACGATTAAGCATTCTTCAGGCCAGTATAGTTACACCGATTCAAGTGGCGTCAAGGTCCACACCAACACAGCGGAGTCTTTCTTCGCTCTCCTGAAGCGCGGTCACTATGGAGTATTTCACCAGTTGAGCAAGAAACACTTATTTCGCTACTGCAATGAGTTCTCTTTCCGTTGGAATAATCGCAAGGTTTCCGATGGAGAGAGGATGGTTGAAGCAATCAAGGGAGTGAGCGGAAAGCGTCTCATGTATCGTGCTACTGATTGCTCGATCTAAAAATAAAAAAGGCACATCATGAAGCCTAAACTAAATCTATTCCATTTTGTTAATTTAACTATTGCTTCAGTAGATCCTAAATCTCTCAAGTACAAAGAACTGCGCAGTATTGCTGATGCTTTTTTGAATAACGCAAACCAACTACACGCTTTTAGCTGGTCAGTATCTAATCAATTCGTTCAAACATATATAAAAGACGTCAATATATCCACAAAAGATCAATCTATTTCAGTGGAATTAGCCCAAAAATCATATGATGATTTATCTCGTAGAATGGAAGAATACGAACAATTGTGTTCCGAAGAAGTTCGTAACGGTCTTATAGTTCTTATGTATGGCCAATTAGTCTTAGCATGGACAGCGTTTGAAACTCTTGTTTCTGACTTGTGGGAAGCCGCATTGAATACACACCTGGATACACTGGTTTCTAAAGCTTGGCAAGGGCGACGAATACCATTCTTGTTACTGCGAGAAATGAACTTCAACACGACTCACAAAATGGGCACCATTTTGAAAAGACGCTTAAAGCAACCGACCTATGAAATAATTGCCAAAGAATATCGACGCGCCTTTAAGAATGGGAATGCGAGTTCGGAGAATTTTTGGAAATCAAATGACATTGTTGTACCGTATAAACTCAGGAACTTGATTGTCCATGAATCTGGTATTATCAACAAAAGATTTCGACGATTTTGGGAAAGCGCTGGACAGCAGAGCGACTACTTAGTCCTTGAAGAAGCGAGGTTCTCAGGTATTGCTGGTCGTGAAAACTAAAAAAGCTTGAAATCCTTCGGTGTTTTGAGGTGTTTGAATAGGTAGCCGCCTTTTCAACACATCGCCCACGAAAGGATTTCAAGTGAATATCATTTTCCACCGCTGGCAGCACAAATGCAAGAACCGACTCCAACGACGACTCGATAAATCACACGATACGATTACATTTCAACCCCGTCTCACTGCCAGCAACATCCACTACGAAATCTCCGACAAGACGCACGCCATTACCTGTGGTGGAATTGGACTGTTCCATGCCCTGGCACGTCGGGTGGGACTCATTGCCAGGATCGACGAACGCCTCCATCTGCTCAAGTTGCACATGCCCTACCACGAATCCGACCACGTCCTCAACATCGCTTACAACGCCCTGTGCGGCGGCACCCGCCTGCAAGATCTCGAACTGCGTCGCAACGACGAAGCCTTCCTCGATGCCCTGGGGGCTCGCCGCATCCCCGATCCCACCACGACAGGGGACTTTTGCCGCCGCTTCACGCGGGAGAGCATCGAGACGCTGATCGACGCCATCAACGAAACCCGTCTGGGTGTTTGGGCCGAGCAGCCCGACTCGTTCTTCGACTGCGCGTTCATCGACATGGACGGCACTCTGACCGAGACAACCGGCCAATGCAAGCACGGCATGGACATTTCGTACAACGGGACCTGGGGCTACCATCCCCTGGTCGTATCGCTGGCCAACACCGCCGAGGTGTTGAGCATTGTCAATCGTTCGGGGAATCGGCCTTCGCACGAGCACGCGGCTCGAGAAGTGACGCGTTCGCTGTGGCTCTGTTTGCGAGCGGGGTTCCGGAAGATCGTGTTGCGTGGCGACACCGATTTCTCTCAGACCGAGCATCTCGATGGCTGGAACGGGTTCGAGCAGGTCCGTTTCATTTTTGGTTATAACGCGATGAGCAATCTGGTGGAGATGGCGGAGAATTTGCCGGAATCGGCCTGGCAGCGGCTGGAGCGTCCGGCGCGTTACGCGGTGCGGACACAGCCGCGGCAACGTCCGGTCAACGTCAAGGACCTTATTGTCCGGGAGCGTGCGTTTGAAACGTTGCGGTTGCAAGCGGAAGAGGTGGCCGAGTTCGAGTATCAACCCAGCGCGTGTCGTCAGAGTTTTCGCATGGTGGTGATCCGCAAGAACATCACCAAGGAGAAGGGTGAGCAAGCGTTGATCGATGAGATTCGCTACTTCTTTTACATCACCAACGAGCGGGTGTGGTCGGCGTCGGAGGTGGTGTTTTCGGCGAACGATCGTTGCCATCAGGAGAATCTGATCGCGCAGTTGAAAGGGGGTGTGCGTGCGTTGCATTCGCCGCTGGCGACGTTGGAGAGCAACTGGGCGTACATGGTGATGACGGCCTTGGCGTGGAACCTAAAGGCGTGGTGGGCCTTGTCGCTTCCCGAGGCAGCGGGTCGTTGGCGGGAGCGGCACCGCGCGGAGAAGCAGTGGGTGTTGCATTTGGAATTCCGATCCTTCCTGAATGCGTTTATGTTGCTGCCGTGTCAGATTCTCCAGACGGGCCGGAAGGTGATTTATCGCGTGTTGAGTTGGAACCGCTACCTGCCGATCTTCTTCCGACTCGTCAACAAACTGCGTTGTTGAGTGCCACAAGAAAGGAAGTCGGGATCCGGATGTCCCGATCCGCATTAACGCCGAACGCTATCGAGACGAGAGGAGTGAGAAGGTAGAATGAGCCAAGCCGAGTTTGCGATGGGCCTCACGGAAGGCGGGGGTCAGTGGAATGTCGTCAATTGAGAAAACTGGCTTATCTCGTAGAAAAATAGCGAAAACTTCGCTTGTTTAAGGCTTAGTTGAAGGAAAGTTTCCGATTGATGGAAAGCTATTAGTTAGCCTAATTTTCGGCTTGTTTCACAAAGCATACGAATTGATAATTTCTGTAGAGGAATATTTAATCCGTGAAGGCTTGCCGATTAGTCCTGCGGAACAAGAATCTCCCTCCGGTGCCGAATCATGAGGTTTATAATCATCTTTCCAAATTCAGTTGGAATTTTTCCCATACCGCCGCAATCATCGCATCGGTATCCGTTTATCCATCCTTCGCCATTGCATCCTTTGCATGGCTCTTCTACAAGTGGCATATTGCTAACCAATTCATTTTCCATGAAAGGACTCCCTATATGAAACCAAACCGCCAACGAAAGCCGCGCCCAGACAAAGGCGAGAGGCACGAGAAGCCGCTCTCTCTGTCTCCGCTCACATTCAGTCAGGCTATAGACAAACTAATCAAAGCAAAACCAAAGTCAGACCAAAAAGACAAACCGAAACCAAAACGTTAACCGGACTGTCGATCTATAACAATGTTATACAAATTCGTGGGTTTGTCAAGTATAAAATTCCGTTGATATATAACGCCGTTGGCGTAAAAAAGATTCACAATTTAGCGTCACATCAATCAACTCGATTATTGAGGTTGACGTTGGACTCACAGGCCAACATCGCCTACGGCTTGATCGGCAACACCGGCTGGCTCTTTCGTTCTCCCCGTATCACTTTTGTGCCTTCACCCGTCAATCGTAGATACCAGTCGGACGGCAATCCTTCATAGGTCTGGAACTGGCCCTGGGAGGGTGGGCTATTGCTGACTTTGAAGATGGCCGTGCCTTCATCCACTTCATCAAACATGGCCACGTAGGCCATTTCCACTCCGAGGTTTGCAGCCGTATCAAATTGACGCCAATAGAACTCGCCACCCTGCCGTGGCACAATATCTTTGGCCGCAGACTTACCTTTGAGGTTAGTCCAACTGAAACCTGGGTAAATCACGGGAAGGTATGCCATCTTGTTCTTGCCGGCTTCGGCGATGTCATCCTTCCAATAATCAGTCGTGGCATGCTTCTGGTTATTCACCATCATCGTATGGCCGACATTCCACGGACTGATGACATCAAAGCGGCGAAAGACCTTGGCCCATTCTGAATTTTTTTCAGTTCGCCAGGGCCACTGGCAGCCGCCCACGAGCGTGGCTCCATACCTTTTGTCCGTTTTGAAGAAGTCGATGATCATGTTGGCAAGAGCCGAACCGAAACGATCGCTAAAGAATCCCCATACGAAGACTACAGGCTTGCCGTTGTGGTGCAAATAGCTTGGGTCCTGCGTCACTTTTTGCTCATCCATCAACCGTTTCCAATCGTCAACGATCGTGCTGAAGAGCCTGTCTTGGGGAGATCCGGACATGTCGTAGCAGATGGCATAAACGCGTCCTGTCGAAGCAGCGGATGCTCTCACGTGCTTAAGAACCCGGTCGGTGGAAGGGTTGGCGATCTCGGTGAGAAAGCGTTGCACGAACACACCATCGATGCCGTACTGCTCCATCCATTTGAAGTGCCGCTCGACCGTCTTTGGATGCGCAGAGCTGAACAAATGAGCGGGTTTTCCATCCGGATAAGTAAAGCCGGGAACAGCATACTTCTCATCGTCCGAATAGTCAGTCATGTCTGGCCACATCTCGAAGGACAAACTCTTCGCTATAAGCCGGTTGGAATTTCGGCTCCAGTGCTTCCAGCCCTCCTCGGCTGGGTCTCCGGGACAACGGAACCAGCCCTGATAGCCGCACAGAACTTTGTGGTGAAGTGTTGTGGCATCGATGCCGGATTTCTGCGCTTTGGGTTCGTCGTCAAGAGATAAGACTGGTGATGCAATCCATACAGTCAGGCCCACAACAAAACTGAAACAGAGAAACGGTACACATTTTGTCCTAAAGTCCGATTTCAACTCGTTCATCCTTGTGAACCTCGCGCGATTTAATGCTCTCATTGGATTTGAATGGTGTTTGACCATCATTTGCAACGGATTTCATGAATACCAAAACATCATCCCAACGATTGAGGTATAACTGTTACGGTTTTAGATTCGTCTTTTTCCTAAATTATTGCCCCTCAAGTAGTTAACAAGATGACTATCCCTTTATTTCATGTCGATGCCTTCACCGATCGCCCATTTGCGGGCAACCCTGCCGCTGTCTGCCTTCTGCCATCCTGGAAGCCGGATGGTTGGCTCCAGGCAGTGGCCAGGGAGATGAACCTGTCCGAGACAGCATTTCTGGTCAAGCATGCCGATCATTTCGATTTGCGCTGGTTCACACCGACAATCGAAGTCGACCTGTGCGGCCATGCCACTCTGGCATCAGCGCATATTCTCTGGCAACAGGATCAGGCTCATGGCGAAGAAATCCGCTTCTCGACCAAAAGCGGAATCCTGAAAGCGAATCGTCGAGATGATGGAATCGAACTCGACTTTCCTTTAAATCCTGAAACCGAAGCCGAAGCACCTTCAGGTCTTCTCATGGCTCTTGCAGTTTCAGCAGAGTATGTTGGCAAAAGCAGGTTCGATTATCTCGTCGAAGTGGAATCCGAGGCCGTGCTGCGGAGAATAGCCCCTGACTTCAAGCGGTTGGCAACATTGCCAGTGCGCGGCATCATCATCACCAGTCGGGCAGCCGATTCGCAATACGATTTTGTATCGCGGTTCTTTGCTCCCGGAGCAGGGATCGATGAGGATCCCGTGACTGGGTCCGCACATTGCTGCCTGGGCGATTACTGGAGGAAGCGGTTGAACAAAACAGAATTCCTCGCTTTCCAGGCATCGTCCCGCGGCGGAGTGGTCAAAGTAAGGATTGAGGATCAGCGCGTACACCTGGGTGGAAAAGCTGTTACAGTGGCGCGGGGAGAAGTGCTCATATAATCAAAAAACCATGAAACGAGAACGCTACTCGACTGAAACATCCTGGGAGCCCGTGGTCGGTTATTCTCGGGCCATACGCGTTGGACAGTTTGTGTTTGTCTCCGGTACCACGGCCACGGCTGAAGATGGCACCATCGTTGGCAAAGACGATCCTTATGCCCAGACGATGCAGACACTCAAGAATATTGAGACAGCACTGCTGAACCTGGGAGCAACCTTGCAGGATGTTGTTCGAACGCGGATGTACGTTGTCGATATCGCCACGTGGGAGCAAATCGGCAAAGCCCATGGCGAATTCTTCAAGGACATACGGCCGGCAACCAGTATGGTGGAGGTCAGTCGCTTGATCGATCCGCAAATGCTGGTCGAAATTGAAGCCGATGCCCTGGTGGCAACATGATGAGCACGCGGACTCTTGCTATCCTGATTTTTAACGAAGTGGAAGTGCTCGATTTTTGCGGGCCATTCGAGGTCTTCTCCGTCGCCAACAAATTCACTCACTCGCTAGCTTTCAACGTTCTCACCGTTGCCGAGAATATAAGTCCGATTACGGCACGAGGCGGCCTCAGCGTCAACCCGCATCATGATCTCGCTTCTTGCCCTCAACCCGATCTTCTACTCGTCCCCGGTGGTTATGGGACACGTAAAGTAATGCACAATCCAACAGTCATCGACTGGATCAAGCAGGTCTCTTCCAAAGCTGAACTCATCCTGTCGGTATGCACGGGATCATTAGTGCTGGCGAAAGCTTCTCTGCTCGACGGTCTGGAGACCACTACACATCAAGGTGCGATTGAAGAGTTGCGCCAAGTCGCCCCGAAATCTGTCATTCACACCGATCGCCGCTTTGTGGATAATGGAAGTGTCGTCTGTTCGGCAGGTATCGCCGCGGGAATTGATATGAGCTTGCACATCGTTGGCCGATTACTGGGCCAAGATGTTGCCGTGAAAACAGCACAATACATGGAGTATCCCTGGCCGATTGGATGAGCGATCGGCCACTACTTCTTGCCATCGATCAGCACCGCTCGACATTTCTCCCGACTTTCGACGGGAGTGCCAACAGTTATCACCAGTGCCCCATCTTCCAGTCCGATTGGTGAGATGTAGAGATTCACGGAAGATGGGAGGTCGTCGCTGATGATCACATCGACGGCCAGACTCTCGAACGGTGTGTCCTGACTGATCTCCCACCAAACATCGATCAGGTGCCACGGCATCGGGCATATTTTTTCGTCGTTCGGTTGTTGAGTCTCAGTCGTGAATGCCGAGTAGTTCAGCACTACAAACCCGAGGACGACAAGAATCGGGCGAAAGTAAGACATGAATCGGATTCCTTAGTCCTATGTTCGATGTTCAGTTTTTACCTCGTTGCTCCTACTCCTTCACCTTCTCCAGGACCATCTGGATTGCCTCCGTCTCGCCGAACTTTTTAGGACGCATGGAATTGGGTTTGTTGGCATAGCTGAGCGTCAACTTGCCATCCTTGTCGAACTTGTAAATGGCCAGACTTTTCTCCTTTTTGGGACCGCCCATGATATCCATCTCCGTGGGATCCTTTTTGGGGTCCACGGAGAAGGTTCCCTCTTGTGGACTATCCTTGCCCAGCTTGATGGAAAACTTATTTCCGGTGAACGTGATACGCACTTCGTCTGGAGTGCCTCCCGGCGGTTCCTTGCCAGCTTCGTCCAACAACTTGACTACTTTCCAGGTTCCCTGAAACTGCATCAATTCCTTGGACACTTCTTTCTTGTCCTGCTTATCCTGCGCTGCGACAAAGGTTGAAACCGCGATCGATCCACAAAGCATTGCCACTCGTATCATTTGAAGTCCTCACAAAATACCATCGCTTCACTGGCGATGAGTTGCATGGTCTCTCAATCTCATCATTATCCACGGAGATGAGTGGTTGAGATATCGGAAAACTGGCGATGAACTACCTTAAGAGTTTGGACGAATCGAGTGCGTTAACCCATGCGAGTCAGATTATTAGGGCCAGGACTTATGATGATTTAATGAATAATCTGGCACTGTATCTGACCGCCGCAGCATAGATCAACAGAATCCTCCTAGAATCGTAGTTGCCAGCACACCCAGATGATTGACCCATAGATCCTCACACCACAGAAGAGACAACAAGATGGGCATTTTCAATTGGACCTCATTATTTGAAAGGCTGTCTCAGCTGAGAGATGGTTCCCAGACAGAGAGAGCCAATCGACGCAGGCATCTTCGAAAACCTCGTGCGCGAGTACAAGTCGAAACGCTGGAAGATCGCTGCTTGCCTGCCGCCAGCCTGACTGGCAATGAAGCCTTTGTGAATCAGGTCTATTTAGACCTGTTAAATCACGCTGCCGATCCCGCCAGCCTTTCTGCCTGGAGCGCGCTTTTGGATGCGGGGGTATCGAAATCGCAACTTGTAATGTATATCGAAACCGCACCGACAAATGAATATCAGGCCGATGTGGTGAATCAGATCTTTGAAAAGTTACTGGACCGGCCAGGCGATTCGGGCGACCTCAGCTCCTGGGTGCCCTTCCTGGACCAAAACGGGGTCGAAGTTACGACTGCAGCCATCGCAGGCAGTCAAGAGTATTTCCAGGACGCGGGCGGCACCAACTCCGGTTTCTTGAGTCTGCTTTATACGGACTTGCTGAATCGCAATATCGACCCAAATACCTCTGCCGTCGGGAATATGGCGCTAGACTCGGGCTGGAGCCGGATGCAAGTGGCAATGGTAGTCCTCACCAGCCCGGAATATCGCTCTGATGTGATAGCGGCCGACTTCGAACAGTTCCTACATCGCCCGGCCGACGCTGGGGACTTGAGTTCCTGGGTCGCTGTTATGAACAGCGGTTTTACCGATCAGGAAATCATCGCCGGCATCATTGGCTCGACCGAGTTTTCCAATGATTTGACAGTATCGCCGAGTGCCCCCACCGTGAGCAGCCCCTCCACAGCCACCACGACGACCGCAACCAGCACCACAATCGCGGGAACCGCGGCAAGCGGCAGCCTCGTTCAGATATCCAAAGGCGGCACGGTTGTTGGATCGGAACAGTTAGCCTTGGGCGCGACGAGCTATAGTATCAGCGTTCCTCTCGCCAAAAATTCCGGCAACAGCTTCGAGGTGACGGACACCACTGGCTCCGGGATCCAATCGGCGCCAACACCAGTTCCCGTTATCACACAATCCACAACTCAAGCGACTGTAACGGTAAGTTCGACGGCCAAGAGCATCACGAATGTAGATGCCATCCCTGTCACATTCACTTTCAACGAGTCGGTGACCGGGTTCACCTCTTCGAACATAACTGTGACAAACGGCACCATCGCGGATTTCGCGGGCAGCGGCACCACGTACACGGCCAACGTGCTGCCAACGGCTGACGGAGCTGTCACCCTGTCCGTCGCGGCCAATGCGGTGGACGGCAATACCGCATCGAACACACTTTCCATCACGTCTCTCCGGTCTGATCCGATCGTGACCGTAAATCCGCTGACCTCGAACAGTACGTCTCCAACCTTGACCGGAACCGTGAGCGATATAACTTCGACGGTTTCGGTCGTGGTAGGCGGCGAGACTCTCGCTGCAACCGTGACCGGCAATGTCTGGACTGCTAACCTGACGGCCCCCTTGACTGCCGGTACGTACAACATCGCCGTTACCGCGACCGACCTGGCTGGAAATGCTTCCACGACCACGGCAACCAATGCTCTGTTGATCGAGACCACCGGCCCGACAGTGACCGTGGACACCATCGAAGATACCACCTCCACCACTCCGACCCTGATGGGAACCGTGAACGGGCCGTTAGGAATCGACTCCTTATCGGTTACCGTTGCCGGTCAGGTCTTGAGCGCCACTGTGAGTGGAAATGACTGGACGGCTGTCATCCCCACCGCCCTGGCAAATGGTACCTATGACATCACAGCTTCCGCCACCGATGAGGCCGGGAACATCGGCACCATTACCAACACCGCCGGATTGACGGTGAATGTCAGCGCATCGAACACGAACCCAGTTGTGACTGTGAACCCGTTGATCACGAATCGCACGACCCCGACACTCTCTGGGACCGTCAGCGACTCAACCGCAACCGTTTCAGTGCTCGTGAATGGAATTACGATCGCTGCCACTCTGAACGGCAACGTCTGGACGGCTGACGTCCCGAATGCCGACGCTCTAGCTCCCGGTTCTTACGACATCGCGGTCACAGCCACCGATTCCGGTGGAACGGGAAGCGTCACTGCCAGAGGCGCGCTGGTAATCGATACCAGTTCGCCGAGTGTGACCGCCAACAACTTGGATGTGGCCAATACTGTAAACCAGAGTGTGATCCTCACCGGAACCGTCAGCAATCCTGAAGCCGGCGTATCGGTTACCGTCGCGGGAGCGACCTACGCGGCCACAGTGTCGGACAACGGCGTTTGGACTGCCAACGTTACGAACATCCCCTCAAACGGGACTTACAGCTACTCCGTCACGGCCACCGACCCGACCGGAAACCAGGGCACCGCAACCGGCACTCTGACTATCGACTTCACCGCACCGATAGGCACCCTGACTGCAACCGCGAACTCTCTGACCACATCGAGCGGCACCCCGACTCTGACAGGGACCGTGAGCAACTCGTCCGCGACTGTTTCCGTCGTTGTTGGCGGTCAGACGCTCGCGGCCACCGTGACCGGCAACCAATGGTCCGTGACCCCGACCACCCTAACTGCGAACACTTATAACATATCCGTCACCGCCACTTTACCGGCCTCGGGCTCAACGCCAGCGTCAACCGCGACTACTACCGGCACACTCGTGATTAGCAGTACTGCACCGACTGTAACTGTAAACACCGTCGACGATACCACCACTACAACTCCGACTTTAACCGGTACCGTGTCCGACCTTGTCGCGGTCCAACAGGTAATGGTCAACGTTGGGGGCTTGATCTTCCCGGCCACGCTCAGCAACGGCTCCTGGTCTGCTACCGTTCCGACTGCCCTTGCGAATGGGATATACACTATCTCAGCCAGCGCCACCGATGCGGCCGGGAATGTCAGTAGCCAGACCGGGAGTCTGACCGTCAATGTCAGTGCTTCAACGACGAGCCAAGTCTTGACCGCGAACCCGTTGACCACGAAAAACACACTTCCAACTCTGACCGGGACAGTAAGCGACTCCAACGCCAGTGTGTCCGTCACAGTTGGCGGCGAGACACTCACTGCCACCGTGATTGGTAACGAATGGTCGGCCACGGCCACCTCTGCTTTGACACCGAATACTTATAACATCTCCGTCACGTCCACCGATGGGACTGTGACGCAAAATGCGAGCGCATCCAACGGGCTGGTGATCGACACCACCAACCCGATAGTGACCATAATCACTCCCAACAATAGCACGAGCGCGACGACGACACTCTCCGGGACCGTGAGTGACTCAGTTGTCGTCAAGTCGGTGATTGTCACTGTTGGCGGTCAGACCATTACGGCACCTGTGAATAATGGCTCATGGACGGCAGCCATCCCGACAGGGCTGGCAAACGGTACATACAACATTTCAGCTTCCGCCACCGACGTGGCCGGGAACGTCGGCACGGCTTCAGCTACCGGCGGCTTGGTCGTTGATGTCGCCCCGACAAATACTCTGCCATTCTCGGTTTCGGATAACGCCTGGCAAACTCTTTCCAGCGGCGTTCGGATCTGGGACGTGACCACCGGAACTGGGACCGCGGCCGCGGCCAGCAGCACGGTTACGGTCAACTACATCGGCTATACGCTCAACGGTTCAACGCCGTTCAACAACTCGTTCACCGCGGGCCAGCCGTTAACCCGTCCCCTGACAGGTCTGATTGTTGGTTGGCAGGATGGAATCCCGGGCATGATGCCCGGTGGTGAGCGGCGGCTCGACATCCCCGCGGCGCTGGCCTATGGAAACAACCCACCGGCTGGTTCGGGAATTCCCGATGGCGCCGAACTGTTCTTCGATATCAACATGATCTCCATCTCGTAATCGGATAGGTGAAGAATTCATAGTAGTAGGCACACTCTGTGTGCCGTTTTCCAACAGCGCACAGAGTGTGCCTACTACAAAACAAGCCTCACATCGCCATTGTGATCGTCTTCACTTCCGTATAAAGCTGCAGTGCATACTGCCCAAGTTCGCGGCCGATGCCGGACATCTTGAAGCCGCCGAACGGGGCCGAGGCATCGAACACATCGTAGCAGTTCACCCATACTGTGCCGGCCCGTAAGCCGTGCGCCAGGCGCAATGCTTTCTTGATGTCCTTCGTCCATACTGCCGCGGCCAGGCCGTAGAGCGTGCGATTGCCGCGCTCGAGGACTTCATCTACATCCTTGAACTTCAAAATGCTCATCACCGGCCCGAAGATCTCTTCCTTGGCGATCTTCATTTCATCCTTCACATCGCAGAAAACGGTAGGCTGAATGAAGTAGCCCTTGTCGCCAACCCGGCTGCCGCCCGCAACCATTTTGGCCCCGTCTTTCTTCCCGGCGTCGATGTACCCCATCACGCGGTCGAACTGCTCCTGCGAGACTTGCGGTCCCTGGTCGGTGTCCTGTTGGAACGGGTCGCCAACTTTTCGAGACTTGGCCTTGGCGGTGATCTTGTGAACGAACTCATCGTACGCGGATTCCTGCACGTACAGCCGCGACCCCGCGCAGCAGCACTGCCCCTGGTTGAAGAACAGGCCGAAGTACGCCCCTTCGATCGCCGCGTCGAGGTCGGCATCGGCAAAGACCACGTTCGGCGATTTGCCGCCGAGTTCGAGTGAAACCCGCTTGAGGTTGCTTTGAGCCGCGGCGGTCATCACGATCTTGCCGGTGTTTGTTTCACCGGTGGACAACATTGATGACGCCATCCGGGAAACCGACTTCCTGTGCCAGACGCGCAACATAGAGAGCCGTAAGCGGCGTTTGCTCGGCTGGCTTCAAGACGACAGTGTTCCCACATGCCAGTGCCGGTGCCCACTTCCAGGACTGCATCAGCAGTGGGAAATTCCACGGGATGATCTGCCCCACAACCCCAATCGGCTCGTGACGGGTGCAGCAGAAGTAATTTCCATTGATGGGAATTGTCTGACCGTAGATCTTGTCGGCCCAGCCAGCATAGTAACGGTAACACTGGATGGTGAGCGGCAGATCGGCTGCGAGCGAATCGTTGATCGGTTTGCCGTTATCGAACGATTCGAGGGTCGCGAGATCCTTGCTGTGGGATTCGATGGCATCGGCCAGTTTGGTCAGGAGTCGGCCGCGATCGCCTGGGCTCATTTTCGACCAGGGTCCGGAATCAAATGCTTTCCGAGCAGCCTTCACGGCCAGGTCGATATCGGCCTTATCGCCCTCGGCAACGTTGCAGATGGTTTCGCCGCTGGTTGGGTTCAGGGTTGGGAAAGTCTTGCCCGTGACACTCGATACCCATTTCCCACCGACCAGCATTTTCTGATCGTCAACCTTCGGTGGGGAATATTTTGACTTGGGTGCTTTGGCTGTAGCGGTGGCCATTGGAGAGTTTCCTTGTTGAAAATGGCAATGAGTAACCCGATTGGCATTTTAGTGAGGCAGGGAAGTTGAGGGATAAGGGAATGCAAAAATCAGGATATCGTTGGAGTCTGATCTTTTCCGTTTGCTCTTCCCGCAAACCCAGTCGTTCGTTATATGCTCCCGCGCTCTAGCATTTCCGCTGGCACGGAGTTGTCCGCATGCGTCCACGCACGACCGCACTTGCGGCTTTTGTCATTGCCGCACTGGCGGTGGGTTTTGCACTGGTTCCAGTTCGTGGCGAACAAATTCACAGGCATGGGTTCAATGGGAGGCAGACCGTACTCATCCGCGGCGATGCCAACGTCCGCGTCGATGAGCAGGAACACGATATTTCCACGCTGTCGTTCAAGAGCCAGCCTTCGAGCGAGCATATCAAATTAACCGCGGAAGCTGCCACCGGAGACTCCGCCTACATCTACTACTATTACGACACGCCACCCGCCCCCATAACCGAACTGCTGACTGCAGGTGTCTGGGTCAAGGCGACCAAGACCGGCATCCAGTTGCGCGCGCGGGTGGTTTTCCCCAAGGAGCCGGATCCCGCAAATCCCCAACTTCCCCTCACCACACTCATCGTCGGCAAGACCTACAACAAGAGCCGAAGCTGGGAAAAGCTGACCCTCGATGATGTACCGGAACTGCTCGGCAGGCACCTGCCTGTGCTGCAGACCAAGATTGGCCGAGCGGTGAACACCACGGATGCCTATATCGATCGCCTGGTGCTGAACCTGTATACCGGTCCCGGCAGTGTCGATGTTTGTGTGGATGACCTCGATATTGGACCGGTCAAGGAGCGAACGGATAACGCAACCATCGGCAACACCGGCATTCCGGTCGGACGAGCGAAACCCACTCCTGCCTCGGGAGCGCACGGACGCCTGGTGGAGCAGCGCGGCGGCGGCATCTACGTCGATGGCAAGCCGTTCCTGTTCCGGGCTATCCGGCACACGGGAACGCCGCTTTATGTCCTAAGGCAGGCCGGTTTCGATTCGCTCTGGCTTCCCCCGGAGTCTTCGCCCGAACTTCTCGATGAGGCAACCCGCGAAGGATGGATGGTCATCCCATCGGTGCCGCTGACCAACCTCCAGTCGAACGATGTGGCGATTGTCAATCGCGAGGCGGATAACCTGGCCAAGGCGTTGCGCGGCTACGGCGGCATCGACGTGCTGTTCTGGGACCTCGGCCGGGGGTGCAAGGCCGAGCAAGCCGACAAGGTCATCCAGACATGCGATGCGATCCGTTCGCAGGACCCCCGCCGGCCTCGCGGAGCCAATGTGCTGGATGGTTTCCAGGCGTTTTCACCTTATCTGGACGTGGTGGGCGCCTATCGATGGCCGCTGTTCACAAACCTGGATATGCTCAGATACCGCGACTGGCTCAGCCAGCGCAAATCGCTCGTTGCGGACCGGGCCACATATTGGTCGTGGATTCAGAATCATGTCCCGGACTGGTATATCAGCACGGTCATGGGGCAACAGCCCACCGATAGTTTCACCGATCCAATCGGTCCGCATCCGGAGCAAGTGCGTCTGATGGCTTATATCGCCCTGGCGTGCGGCTGCCGTGGTCTTGGCTTCTGGTCCGACCGCTTCCTGGCCGATTCGCACCAAGGGCGGGACCGGCTTCAGGGAATGGCTCTCCTGAATGCCGAGATCGATATGCTCAGTCCGGCAATCATGGTGCTTCGCGATCGGCCATTATGGCTCCCCACGAGCGAGCCCAAAGTTCGAGCTGCCCTGTTGCAGGGTGATCGAGGAGCGGTGCTACTCCCCATCTGGTTCGGCCAGAATACGCAGTTCGTGCCGGAACAGGGGTCGGTGGCCGCGCTCAAAATCACCGTCCCGTTGATCGCCGAGGGAGCCGATCCGTGGCGGATCACACCGGCCGGGGTCGAGTGCCTTGCCAACATGACGAAAAAGGTTGTGGGCGGAACCGAACTGATCATTCCCGAGTTCGATTATGTTACTCCCATCGTGTTCACGAACGATCGTGCGGGATTGGTGGTCTGGTGGCAGGACTACGTGAGAAAATATGGACGCCTGGCCGCGCGTTGGTCCTTGGACATGGCTGCTGTCGAGTACCAAAAAGTTTATGCTACCTATGTCAAGCTGAAGGCGCTGGGCGTTAACGGCCGCGAATCCGAGCGGTTGTTTGCGGAGGCAGCCACGTTCCACGAAAGAGCCCGCCAGGATTTTGCGGCGGAGCTCTACAGCAAATCCTATCAGGGTGCGTTGCGGGCTCTCCGGCCCCTCCGGGTCCTGATGAGCGATTGCTGGACCAAAGCAACTGCCAGCCTGGATGTCCCCACCGCCAGCCCCTATGCCGTCAGCTTCTTCAGCTTGCCGAAGCACTGGGAGCTGTTCCGCGAGCTGCAAACCCGTCGTCCGGGGCAAAACCTGCTCCCCTATGGGCAATTCGAGCCGGATGGCGATATTCGTATTCCCGACTCTGGTATACAGGTGGATACACTCCCGGGCTGGACGGCACGCCATGGCACTCTGGAAGTGGATCGTGTCACAGTCGAGGCCAAACTCATCAACCCTCGGACTTTGGAGGAAAAGTCAACGCCGCGACCAGCGCCCAAGCCCGTCCAGGGAATGTGGAAAGCGGGCCGGGAGATTCATCCCCCCGATGAAGGTTATGTGCGGCCAACTCCCGAGCTCGGTAAAAGCAGTTTACGGCTGCAAGTGCAACGGATTCTAGAGTACGACAAGGATGGTAAGCCGATTGAAGCGTATCCAGTGCCTCTTGAGAGGACGTTCCTGGCTGTCGATAGCCCACCGGTTAAACTGCCGCCTGGCACGCTGGTGCGCGTGAGTGCCTGGATCAAAATTCCCAAGGACATCCAGGGTACGGCGGACGGAGTGCTTTTCCACGACGATGCCGGAGGCGAACCTCTGGCGGTGCGAACGACGAAGTGCACGGAATGGAAGCAGTATCACCTGTACCGCGTGGTCCCGGCGAACGGGCAGATTTCTGTGACGCTTGCGCTGACTGGAGTCGGGACTGCCTACTTCGACAATGTTATGATCGAGCCGATGGTTCCCGCGGAAGCCGGGCCATTGCCTCCGCCAGACAACTCCAACGTCCAAACCGCCGGCACGCTCCGGCGGTAAGAAGCCATTGGTCATTCTTACTTAGTCGATCCGCTCAGTCTCGTGGTATGGCTTCTTCTGCTCGAAGAGCTTCAGCCGCTCACTTCGCTCTTCCAGATTGTCCTCTTCCTCCACGTCCGTCATCTCAATTGCCTTTTTCTCATATTTGATTGCCTTCTCAAAATCGCCAGCTTCGGCGTAGGCACATGCAAGACCATCTATTTTGGATACGTCCTTCCATTCGGACAACTCGCATGCTTGAGTTGCCAATTCGACCGCCAGTTTTCCATCGCGGTACTTGGCCCGCGGACATGTCGCCAGTATCCAGGCAAGATTATTGTGGGCATCGGGGTACTTCGGTTTGAGACGGATGGCCTCTTTATAATCTGCAATCGCCTTGTCGTATTCCTTCTTTATCTGCCGAACAACCCCACGACAAAAAAACGCCTCGGTTGACTTTGGATTGAGACGGATTGCCTCGGTGCAATCGGCAATTGCTTTGGTGTATTCCTCTTTGGAAAACCAGGCATGGCCGCGCCCGATAAATGCATCGAAATCCTTTGGGTCGAGTTGGATAGCTTTGTCATAATCCTCGATCGCCTTGTCGTATTCTTCCTTATAGAACCAGGCAGTTCCACGACAGCAAAACGTATCGGCATCCTTAGGATCGAGTCGAATTGCTTCGTCGAAGTCTTCGATCGCTTTGTCGTAGTCCTCTCTACCAAGCCAGGAACAGCCGCGACCGGAATAAGCGGAAGTATTTTTCGGCTCGAGCCGGATGACCTCATTGAAGTCTTGGATCGCCTGGTCGTACGCTTTCTGAGCATTCAATGCAGTGCCGCGAGCGATGAATGCATCGGTGTTCAAAAGATCGAGTTGAAGGGCCTTGTTAAAGTCTTTGATCGCGTCTTCGTATTCCTCCTTGGCACTCCAGGCATAACCGCGACTGAGGAATGAATCGGGGTCTGTAGGTGCGAGACGTATGCCCTCTTCCGAATCCTTGAAAGCTTTTTCGTAATTCTCCTTACCACTCCAAGAATAGGCACGGTTACTGAATGCACGCGCGTAATTCGAGTCAAGACGAATGGCTTCAGAATAATCTGCAAGTGCTTTATCGTATTCCTTCTTGGAATACCAGAGATTGCCTCGGCCGTTAAAGCCACGCGCATCCTTCGGATTGAGCCGGATTGCTTCGTCGAGATCTTCGATCGCTAAGTCATATTCCTTTTTGGATAACCATTCATTGGCGCGAAGAATAAAGGCGAGGGGTGATGGCTCAAGCCGAATGGCCTCCGTGAAATCCTTAATAGCATCGTCGTATTCATACTTCTGGTCCCAAACTTCTCCACGCCGCGAGAGAGCCCAGATATCCTTCTTGTCCTTTTGAATCTTCTCACTGAAATACTCAATAGCATCAGCCAGTTTCACCACATCTGTCTTTCGCACATGCCCTTCGTATGGCCCGGGGTACTGAGTGTGTCGGATATAAATCCAGTCCTTGCCCACCCAGGTGACTTTCCCTGCGGTCTCCGACCACTTCGTCAGAACTTTGTCGTTCCGGTCGAGGACGGGCGTTTCCTTGTTTCGCGGGAAAACCCACTGGCCCAGCCACTCTTCCTCTGCTCGAATGGCGGAGATTGGAGCGATGGTAAGCAACAGCACGATTACAAAGCGAAACATAGTGGTCC
>Ga0206805_1033_pt1 | contig 31385 bp, 28 predicted proteins | sample Alteio_BWOrgCont_59_FD_152890 | JGI IMG/M metagenome (GOLD analysis project Ga0206805, IMG submission 152890) | Enriched cells from forest soil in Barre Woods Harvard Forest LTER site, Petersham, Massachusetts, United States -... | ecosystem: Environmental > Terrestrial > Soil > Temperate forest >... | reverse complement strand
TTTGAGTTTTAGGGGCTTGGATATTGTGGCATTAGCACAAATAACTATTAGTGTTCCAAATGTAACTTTTGCCTTTTTAGATGAGATAGGTAGTATATCTCCGTTGCCCTATGATAGTGGTTGGGTTGTTGGTAGCGGCAGTACTAAGAACCATACTCTTGTGCGCCAAACATCGGTAACGCAGGGCAGTATGAACTGGAGCGTTTGCAAAACGCAATGGAGCGTATACGCCAGAGGTACTTTTAACCATATAGGAATCTATAATAATGTATGCGCCCCTGCCGATGCGGAAATGTATCTTTCTTTTGGCAATGCATCGGTAACCTGCGGGGAGCCGAGCTATTTTAATTTCGATATTTTAATACAAGCCGATTCCGCAAAAAGGTTTGATGCCTGCAATGTCTATTTTACATATCCTTTGAGTGAATTTGCAGGAGATAATGTTAATATAAGAGGAGTAGGCATTTCCAGGGGACCTGATTTTCAGCCTGATTTTGATAATGATTATAATCAGTTTGTTTACGGCCAGGCAAACGATAGTACGATAAATGTAAGTTTGGGTAATCCTTCTGCAAACGATGCATACCAGGGTACCATTGTTGATTCCGTTCCTAAAGTGTTATTTCATGTCAGCCTGCAAATTACCAACAGTTGCGCCGCCGGAACCATACATTTTACGGATGAATCTGTTACAAAATACCAGTCTTACTTTGTGGCGGAGGATAGCTTCTTTACGCATACAGAGAACATCCGCGATACTTTTAGTCTCTCCTCTTATCCGTGCGATCCCTGTTCTGTTTGTGATTCTTTTTGCTGTGCATGGGATGGCGATAGTAATTGCATCACTTACTGCTTTATTACTAAAGATACAGGTATTTGCTATGATACGACCTGGCATTACCGTATCGATAGTATATATGGCTACTCTGGTTACCACAATGTACAATTTAGCACCACCTATTATACCGATAGCTTGACCACTTATGGTTGCGGAATGAGTATGGACGCTACCAATACCCCCATTAATGCCGGCACGAATCCCATAAGCATTCCCAGTAACTCATCTGCTTTAGAAATAACAGGCACAGGATTCGGGATACAGAAGGATAGCATTTTAGTTGCTAATGCTAATGGACCGGGAATGTGTAAATTGGATACCATGGACATACTATCATGGACGGAAAATAAGATTACGGTAAGAATGCCATCTGTTTTAATACATGCACCTGAAAGTACACCCGGTACAGGGCCTATACAGGTATTTAATGCTTGCGGGGGTTCTTCCACATCTAATCTCCGCATTAATTATAATATAGAAAATGCATACGAGAATAATACTAACGAAAAAATACGGTTCAATATAACCATGAGCTCCAGTATGAATAGCCTTGTTTTCCGCTGCGATACCAGCATAACCAACAATGCTAAAGCGTATGCTTGCATAAAGAAAGCCGTACGGGAATGGAACTGCTACACGGGTGTAAACTGGATAGTGGGCCCTTCCATTATACTGGATACCACCCTTGCTGATGGCATTTCCAATATTTATTTCAGTCAAAGTAATGCCGGGTTCGGAGCCTCCAATGTTGTAATGTTGACTAACCTACAAGCAGATATAGGTGGTGGATGCTATGACCCAAATGATTCTCTTGGCTTCTATAATGAAGCCGATATAAAAATAAAATTAGGGAAATACTTACCAATTGGTAAATTTTGGAGTTACGATACTTTATATAGAAGTGCCACATCAGACAGCATATACTTTTATGACAGGATTTTACATGAATTGGGGCATGCGCTTGGAATGGGGCATATCAATGATCTTGTATCATTAATGTATTACACGGCCCTTAATGGAGTAAGAGACAGTATACCGGGTGGGAGTTATTACCCCGGCCCTGCTACCCTTTACGGGGCTTTTGATATGATTAATACCAGCACAGCCTATAACCCCATCAGTTTGCCCGGCCATTGCGTGACCAATGAGTTGGTAACAGATACAAAAGGATGTGTGGACCATAAATTAGCTGTGCCTGATATTTCGGATAACTCGCTCAGTCTTAATTTATATCCTAACCCCATTGGGTATGGAACATTAACGATTACTTACGCACTAACCACCCAATCAGATATTGGCTTTAAGATATATGATTGCACAGGAAGGCTGATCATGAATTTGGGCAGCGATAACAAGCCGCCAGGAGCATACAACGAGCAAATAAATACAACTACCCTGGCGCAAGGCATATACTTATTCACTGCAATTGTAAACGGAGAATACAAAACGGTTAAATTTGTTAAATTATGAGAGTAACAAAAGAATTGATAGTTTTTGTTTGCCTAATTGCTTTTATAAATTTTTGCAAGGGTCAAACAGGAAAATATCGGGAACAGCTACGACCCAAAATTAAAGCAAAACTAGATTCTTTATATCCTCATGCTACGAGTGAAATTAGTTTAAATAATCCTTTTTTATCAGATACTACTCAAACAGTATCAATAAATTGTCATTGTGATGAAACTGAAGGAGCAATTATTTTAGTGTTCGATACCAATACAAATGTTCTTTACAAAGAAGTACATTTTCATTCTCAAAAAAATCTGCCTGATACCATTATCAAGTACATGCAAAAAGATACTACAAAAGGAGCTAAGTATATCACTGACTATATGCTCAAATGTTATGACCGTAAAGGCAAACTAAGTTATGGCATCATAGAAAGATACGCACCCGAACAGTGGCATGAGACAGAATATATGCTTAAGTTTAAGCCATCTGGCGAGCTTATTTCTAAAGAAGAAATGGATATGCCGCGGTAGCATAAAGTGAAAACAGGTAAAAAACATATTGCAATAATATTTATTACATACTTTATTTATGCAGCTTGTTCAGCACAAGGAAGGCTAACTTCTAACAATTGGACAGATGTGCATAGAAAGGATATTCAGTGCACTCATTATATATTTGAAGGAACCGTAATAAAACAGAAATATTATTGTGGCAAGAAAAAGGATACTTTAACATGTAACATAATACAAATTAGGGCAACATTTGCTAACGATTTACAACAACAATATGCTACCATAAAAGTTATTGCGGTCGGAAACCATAATACTTCCGGCAGAGATGGTTATTTCTATATAGGAGAACATTGCATATTCTTCTGCAAACCCGCTCCCCCCGATATGATTATTGATTCATTACCTAAAACAGATAATGCTATTGTATTAACACCGAGTGATAGCGCTTCTGCTATTTTGTATACTACGAAAGGTATGCAATGGGATGATACAATATATAGATTTGATTCTCTTGTAAAATTCTTTTATAGTAATCATCGCTATGAAGTGCCTATTATAAAGGCAGAAGAATAACCTTGTATCAAAAGAAGTAATGCCTGGTGCTGAGCGATGAGCTTGGGGCACGCCCAGACAAAGTAAATGGGCTGTATTTATGGGATGCTGAAACGTGAAATAAATTCAGGGCAGGCAAGTTCAGCATGACGGAGGCATTGGAATAGAGATTGCTTCGTTCCATGCAATAACGGGAAAAGGAGGTTGTTAGTAAAATAGGAACAAAATTTTGTGGGGGATAACAGATATTAAAAAAAATATTACCTTTGCAACCCTTAAAAAGAAAAAGAACAGTTAAAAAAACCGGATAACCATGTACGCAATAGTAGACATAGCAGGCAAACAACACAAGGTGAAGAAGAAACAAAAGATATATGTTCACCGCCTGGATGCAGCCGAAGGAAGCCAAGTAGAATTCAGTAAGGTTCTGCTGGTAGATAATGAAGGAGCCATTACCGTGGGTATGCCCTTTGTTGACGGAACCCGTGTAGCGGCTAAAGTTTTGGCCCACGTAAAAGACGACAAAGTACTGGTTTTTAAGAAGAAACGTAGAAAAGGCTATAAGAAACTGAATGGCCACCGTCAATATTTAACTCAATTGCTTATACAAGGTATCCTCGGAACCGGAGAAGTACTTGAAATTGAAGAGGAAGAAGAAACACTGGAAGAAATTGAAGCAACCGATGAATCGTTGGAAATGACCGGAGATGAATTTGCGGAAGAAGATGATTTGATAGAGGAAGAGGAAGAAGAAGCTCCGAAGAAGAAAAAGAAAGCGGCTGCCCCAAAAGCTAAGAAAGCAGCAGCCCCGAAAAAGAAAGCAGTGCCTGCTAAAAAGGCAAAAAAATAATCATTAATCAATAAAAAACACTAAACTGTCATGGCACATAAGAAAGGTGTTGGTAGTTCGAAAAACGGAAGAGAATCACACGGTAAGCGCTTGGGCGTTAAAATATATGGTGGACAAGAAGCTATAGCCGGTAATGTTATTGTACGCCAAAGAGGCACTTCGTACCACCCGGGTAAAAATGTAGGTATCGGTAAGGACCATACTATTTTTGCACTGGTTGACGGTACCGTAGTATTTACCACTAAAAGACAAGACAGGCGTTATGTGGCCATCAAGCCTAAAAACGAAGTGGTTCCTGTAGCTAAAAAGCCTAAAAAGGTAAAAGCGGTAGAACCTACAGAAGAAGCGCAAGCTTAATCTGATTACTTATATACATGAATCCTGTTCGCCAAGGCGAACGGGATTTTTTATTTCCCCATGTTTCGGCTACAATTTTTCTGCGTTCGTCAAAATATTGGTACAAAGACCTTACTTCAGGTATAAGTTTGTACTATAAACTTTAAAATTAAGCGCTATGAAAACGATGAGTTGTAAAGAATTGGGGGGAGTATGCGATGCTCCATTATCGGCTGAAACCTGGGATGAAATGGTTACTAAAATGAGCAACCACGTAATGTCCCATCACCCTGACCTGGCAAAACAAATGGAAGAAATGCATAATGAAGATCCTAAGAAATGGGGAAGGGCCTATAAACCAAAATGGGATGCCGCTCCTGAAACTAAAAAAGCGAAAGCTTAAACCTGGGTGTGAATTAATCCTGCTTACGTATTAGGCGGGATTTTTTATTTTTTAGTCTACATTTTTTCATCATTGAACGAATTTAACCTGCAAAAAGGGTATTTGATAGGTATTTTAGTATAAACAAAATGGTATGCTACTCTTATTTAAAATAGTGGATACAAACCCGAGTTTGCCCAGTAATCCGGAAAGGGTACGGGGGCATTTGGAGGCGGCATCGGTGCATCATACCAAAGCAGAACTCCACTTAAAGGAGGGGGAATATAAAAAAGCGGCAAAGCATGCTCTGCTAGCCCAAAAATACCTCGATCTGGCCAATGAACATATACGAAAGTATTACCCTAAAATAGAAACATCTATTCCTATTTTAAAATAAACTTGTTATATGAAAACGCAGTGGATAATCTTATTGATAGTGATTAATTGGAAATAGTGTGAACAATGTAACTTTTTGCAAAAGTTGTGTAATATCTGCCTTACCTCGTATATATAACTTTGTTCTATTATAATTAATACAAACACATGGCATTTTGGGGTTGGTGGGGTTTTTTAGCAATTGCGCTAATAGTAGTAGTAATAGGAAAACTACTACATGGGTGGTATAAAAAGTAAATAGAAATCAACACATCTGACACTATATGAAAACACAGGGATTAAATTTATTTATTGTTGATGCCGATAAGGCTGCGGGGGTAGAATTGAAAAAATTCCTGGAGAACAGGTTTGGAAGCACCATTCATATTTCAGTTTTCACAGATGGGAAAAATTGCCTGGAGGAGATTGAGAGTGATACGCACCTGGTTATTCTTACTTGTTCGCCGGACGATAAGCAAGGCTTGGAACTTTTAAAAGCCATTAAAGCTGAAAACTCTTTAACGGAAGTGGCAATGTTAACGGAAAAAAATAGCATAGCATCAGCTATAGAATCTTACGAAGCGGGAGCAAAAAGCATCATAGTAAAAGATGCAAATGCACAAAATAAAGTAAATAATCTTGTTGCGGCTTTCTTCATGGCGCCTATCCGGATAATTGTTAAGGAATCGGGCTTGTCCCAACGATTGGCCATATTCCTTATGACATTCCTGACAATAGGCTTGATATTATTAATAGTCGTGTTGCTTAAACACTAATACAACACTCCTTTCTTCAGCAAATTTTACGTTTGCAGCACCCCGACATTATAAGGGCGTGTTATAGGCGCATGGTCAGCCATTTCAATACCCATTGAAATCCACTTACGGGTATCGAGAGGGTCAATTATCTCATCTACCCACAGCCTTGAAGCAGCATAGTAGGGAGATAATTGTTTGGCGTATCGCTTCATAATAGTATCAAGCAATTTCTTTTCGTTTTCGGGAGTAATTTCTTGACCCTTTGCTTTAAGCGCACTTACTTGTATTTGCAGAAGTGTTTTTGCAGCCTGCTCCCCTCCCATCACGGCTATTTGTGCCGTAGGCCAGGCAACAATCAGACGCGGATCGTAGGCTTTGCCGCACATGGCATAGTTTCCGGCTCCATAAGAGTTACCAACTATTATGGTAAACTTAGGCACCACGCTATTCGACATAGCATTTACCAGTTTGGCGCCATCTTTAATAATCCCACCATGTTCGGAACGAGAACCTACCATAAAGCCCGTAACATCCTGCAGAAACACCAACGGTATTTTCTTTTGGTTGCAGTTCATTACAAAGCGGGCAGCCTTATCAGCCGAGTCGGAATAAATAACACCGCCTATCTGCATCTCGCCTTTTTTGCTCTTTACAATCTTACGCTGGTTGGCTATAATCCCGACAGCCCAACCGTCTATACGTCCTAAACCGCAAATAATGGACTTACCGTATTCGGCCTTGTATTCTTCCAATTCGGAGTTATCCACCAGCCGATCGATAATATCATGCATGTCATAGGGCTTTTCCCTTGTTTCAGGCATGAGGCCGTAAATTTCTTTCGGGTCTTTTGCAGGAGCTTTGGCTTCTACCCTATCGTATCCGGCAGCATCGTACTTACCTATTTTATCAAATATTTTTCTTATCCTGTTGAGGCAATCCTGATCGTTTGCACACTTGTAATCGGTAACCCCTGATATTTCGCATTGGGTAGTCGCCCCGCCTAATGTTTCGTTATCAATATCTTCGCCAATAGCAGCTTTCACTAAATAAGAACCTGCCAGGAATATGGTTCCTGTTTTATCTACAATCAGCGCTTCGTCGCTCATAATGGGAAGATACGCGCCTCCGGCAACACAGCTACCCATAATAGCAGCCACTTGTATAATACCCTGAGACGACATCATGGCATTGTTGCGGAATATCCGGCCAAAGTGTTCCTTATCGGGAAACACCTCATCTTGGAATGGAAGAAATACACCTGCGCTATCAACCAGGTAAATAATCGGAAGACGGTTTTCCATAGCTATCTCTTGTGCCCGTAGATTCTTCTTCGCCGTAATAGGGAACCAGGCTCCGGCCTTTACGGTTGCATCATTAGCCACCACTATACACTGGCGGCCGCTTACATGGCCTATAACTACTACCACTCCTCCACTGGGGCATCCGCCTACATCTTCATACATTTCATCAGCAGTAAATGTGCCTACTTCTATCCGGGGGGTGTCCTTATCTAATAAATACTCGATGCGTTCGCGCGCCGTAAGTTTGCCCAATGCATGTTGAGACTCTATCTTCTTCTTGCCACCTCCTTCAAATACCTTTGTCGCTTTCTGCTCAAGCTTCGAAAGCAGCATCTTCATTGCATCTTCCCGTTTATTAAACTCCATTTCTTTTGCCATAGCGTATGTTTATATTTTATCCCGATAACCACCGGGAGTTTATGCTGAATTATGAAAAAACAAATATACAGACTTCTGCATATAATAGTAGGCAGTTGTCAGTTAACAGTGGTCAGTTATGACCACTCCCCGTTTTTTCCGTGAGTTTTTAGAGTAGCCATCGTCATGCTGTCTAGCCTTAGGCAAGACAGGGTGACGGCGCTATTGATACATTTCAGGGTTCAGCAGAATGTCCTTTGCCAGTTGCATAGGAATGCTGATGTATTTCTTTTCGAGATAATCAACCACTTTTTTAAGCACTTCTTTCGAGTCAGGGCTAAGGGTGCTTATTTCCTTTGAGAAAACAGAAGTGATGGCTTGTTCCCTTAATTTATGCACTTGTTGAGGTACATGGCTCATGGCCCGCTCTATCTTTCTTCCTTGCAGGTCTTTATAATATTCTTCTACCGCTTGAGTAATAATGGCATCAGCCAAACTCATTTCAGACTTGCGTCCTTCCATGTTTTCTTTGGCAATGGCTTCAATACTCGCCGTAGTTACCGATTGTACATTATCAAGGGTCAATACTTTTTTATCTACATTGAAAGGCAATCCCAAATCTACAACAGTCTTAATGCCTTTTTCGCCATTGACTAATTTCTCAAACAGGGCTTTATCAATAACCGGTTTTGAGCTCTTTACACAGGTAATAAGTATATCAAAACCCTCTGTGTAGGTATCTAATTCTTTCAGCGAACGGGCTTCAATATTGTATTTTGCGGCCAGTTCTTTTGCATGTTTAAGGGTGCGGTTAAATACGGTGAACCGGGTAAAACCATGTTTGCTCATGTACTTGACCAGCACATCGGCTGTTTGTCCGGCCCCGATCATAATAACCCTTGAGTTGCTGCTAACGCGCCATTCCTGCAATTTGCGGCAGGCCAGCGACATTACAGAAACAGGTTTTTCTGCAATTTTGGTATCGGTATATACTTTCTTAGCTGTTTCAATAGTCTTGCGCATCAGCAGACGGATAAAGTCGTCCGTCAACCCTTGTTGCTGCGACCATTCATAAGCATTGCGTATTTGCGTGATGATCTCTCTTTCTCCTACTACCAGCGAATCTAACGAAGAGGCCACTTGGAACGTATGTTTAACCGCCTTTTCGCCATTAAACAAAAGTGCAGACTTAGCGGTTCTTTCCACTTTATTAGCACTCCATTCAGGATGCAACACAGAAAGGAGCTTACCTGCCGCATCGTTGGTAATAGTATGCGAAGAAGAGAAAAAGAACTCCATACGGTTGCAGGTAGCCAGGTACATCATGCCGTCTGCTTTCAGTTCCGTTTTTATAGATTGCAACCGTTCATTCAACACCTCTTCAGGAGCAAAAAGCTCATCGAGGTTCTTTATTCCTGTAGAGTGATGATTGAATGCAATTACGCTATATCTCTTCATAAGCTGATTTGACCATGCAAAGATGATTCAAACTCACTGGCATATTGTCATAGAAATGTCATTTTTTGGGATGACTTATGTCGTGAAACGAGTTCAGCATCTTCTCGATATCTGGCTTAAGCTCGTCCCGCCTGTCTAAGCTCGACCAGGAGAGGATAAAATAAAAACGTTCTTTGGAAGCAATGGCCACCATTTCGCCAAATAATTTGGTATCGTTGTGCTTCCCCGTAATTTCAGACTCATACGCTGAATCGTTATCGATTTTAACCAACCGGGGAGCCAACATCCGGGTAGAATCCATAACCGGGTTGGCCACCATAGAATCGTAAAATGTTTTAAGCGTACTTATTTCGAAGCCCTCCCGTGTAGTGTCGAAAATCATGAGGCAAACTTTACCAGCGCTATCCTCATATTGGTGGATATTTGAAGCTGTAACTGGTAATAAATCGCCGGTAGGGTGCAAATATGCCGGCATCTGTAAGGAGAATATATTATCTACTTCTATCTCCTTAAATTCGATAGGCTTTTTGCAATAAGCGAAAGAAATCGCGGCCATCACCACAAGGGCAATTTTTATGGTTCTCTTCATACTTCTATTTTAATATTTTTCCAAACATAATCCCCGACACAAAAAAGCCTAACTTTTTATGCGCATTGATACTCGACATGTTATCTTGCCAGGTATCGGATAAAACTTGCTGGCATTCCTTTTCCCTATACCATTCTTCCAGTTTATGGTATAGCTCTCCGCCTACTCCTTTTTCACGATACGCTTCTTCCACATACCAATCTTCTAATTTACCAATGGTGTTGTATACGAGCGATTCATCTTTTTCGATACTGCCGATTATATAGCCTACAATTCTATCGCCGGAAGCTGCCAGGTATATTTTCCAGGAGCCATCTTCATTTTCATTAATCTGTTCTATATATTCTTTATACGCTTGCTCCATATTGGTTTCCGCCCTAAGCTGTTGAATTTGGCTTGATGCGCTTTGATGAAAATAGGTATTATGAAGTTCGAGCAAGAGCCTCAATAGCTCCGGGGCATGAGATGGATGATATTCAATAAGTGACACTCTGTGTTCTTCCATAAATGTTTAATTACCCGGGGCATGAACGGTAGTAAACCCTATCAGTTTATCATAGAACACCCCGAGGGGCCGGTAATAGACATAGATATAATAGGTATTGGTGGTTTCGAAATGGCTTCCTTCAATGTAGGAAAGGCTCGCTACTTTAGACCCTTTGGGTAAACAAGCATATTCATATTCATAATAGCCCTGCTTCAAATAGGCGGTTCCCATATAAGCATGCCGTTGCTGGTTATAGTGCAATTGAAAATCGGGCAGGCACTGCCAATCCGTCAATGCCCCGAATATATACACATTACCTGTGGTAATTTCAGAATCCATTGACAGGTAAAAATTCACAAATACATATTGAGAATTGATGGGAGTACTGTCATCATCTTTATCATAGATCAAATACTGTCCGTCTAAATCTGCAAATGTAAAATAATCGCCTCCGGCACGAGGCTCGTCACGAGTTAGATTAACTTCATCCGCATTCGGATTCTTTACAAACTCCGCTTCGTGATCGCCCAGGTATTTAAGACTGGTCATATCAAATGAACGGAACTCATTTCCTCCATTGAAAACGTTGCCTTCGTCCATATCATATATTAACCCTGTATCCTGAATGTATTGGGGTTGAAGACCGATTATTTCATTGTCCCAGCGGCCATTCTGGCTAATCACCACATCGAGGCTTTGGGAAGCATTAACCACGTTTGCTCTCGACGTATTAATATTAAAAACAATTTCCTGCTTGGTTATTGCCTCATCTCCTATTCCTCGCCTCTCACGCCCATGAATCATCACCTGGCTTTCATATACCATTACCCGGCGGGTAATGATGAGACTGTCGGGGTTATTGTCTTTGTATACTTTCAGCAGATAGTTACCCGATAAAAGCATTTGAATATTGGAATTGGGGAAAACCAGCCGGTAATGTGTATACTTCTGAAATGTATTAAAGGAATAGGAATAATCGGTGATCATATCCTCGCTAAATCCACCCAGGTAATCGAAGGGAGTTATGTCGGATGGTTCCCAGTTGGCATCGCAGTGCACCAATGTGTAGGAATATTGAATATAATCACCCGCCAGGTCATCGAAATCCAGTTGAAGCCTGTCGCCCGAATGCAAGGCTATCAGCGGAGGGGAGAACTTCCAGCCTATCTGGTGAATTTGCACACTTTTAATATAGTCTTTGTAAACGTGGTCTTCAAATCGCAAGGTGTCTGTTTTGCCTTGGGCCATAAGCAAACCGGGTAAAAAGAGGATAGATAAAACACATAGTAGTGAGGCCAAATGCTTTTTTGCCATAGCGATGCATCTTAACGTCATTTTTAGCGGCATATTGTCGTTGTTTTTGTCATGTTCCTTAAAAGTCTAAATTTGCACTAATTTTAATTCAGACTCACAAAGATATGAATGTATACTTTGATAATGCAGCCACCACTCCCTTAGATTCCGAAGTTTTAAAAGAAATGGTGAGTGTGCTGGAAAGCAAACATGGCAATCCATCTTCTATTCACTCCTATGGACGACAAACAAAAGCCCTGGTTGAGAAGGCACGTAAAACCATTGCGGGATACCTGAATGCATCGCCATCTGAAATATTTTTCACCTCGGGCGGAACCGAAGCCGATAATATGGCTATCATCTGCACGGTGGTAGACTTTGGCATTAAGCACATTATAAGCAGCCCGCTGGAACACCATGCCGTGCTTCACAGCATTGAAAGTCTTGTGAGCAGAGGCAAAGTGACCGCGAGCCATGTTGCGCTAAAAGAATATGGACATATTGACCTGGAAGACCTGGAAAACCAACTAAAAAAACATCCGGGTTCGCTTGTTTCGTTAATGCATGCCAATAATGAAATAGGGAATATTTTGCCGATTGAAGAAGTAGGCGAATTATGTAAGAAATACAATGCTATTTTCCATTCAGATACCGTTCAGTCGATGTGTCATTACCCTATCGACTTACAAAAAATGAATGTTGATTTTATAGCTGCCTCGGCCCATAAATTTCATGGCCCGAAAGGCATTGGATTTATATATGTAAATGGTAAACGCAGAATTTCGCCGCTTATTCATGGCGGAGGACAGGAAAGAAATATGCGCGGAGGAACTGAAAATGTGGCCGGGATTTTAGGATTGAGTAAAGCCTTTGAAATTGCCCAAACCCACATGAAAGAACATGCGGAACACATGCAAGCGATAAAAAACCACTTTATGAAACGCCTCGAAACCGAATTGAAAGGTGTGGAGTTTAATGGGGATATGAAAGGTAATTCACTCTATACCGTATTAAATGTGATGCTCCCTGAAACTGACGATTATGAAATGATGCTGATGAAGCTCGACATCAATGGCATAGCGGCATCTGCGGGTAGCGCCTGTTCATCGGGCAGCAATGTAGGTTCGCATGTAATAGCCGCTTTAGGTAGAAATATTGACAGGAGACCGGTAATCCGTTTTTCCTTTTCGAAATATAGTACCATTGCTGAAGCAGATTATTGTATGGATGTACTCAAGTCGTTTTATGCTGCCGAGCCGAAAGCTGCGGTTAAAGAAATGAGTGCTGCTAAGTAATGCAACTGACGGATACGCACACACACCTCTTCCTGCCCGAATTTGATTCAGACCGGGCTGAGATGATTCAGCGAACACTGGATAAAGGAGTAACCAAATGTTTTCTTCCTAATATTGAGGTCAGCACCATTGCATCGTTATTAAAAACATGCGATGAATTTCCGAATGTGTGCTTTCCTATGATGGGCCTGCATCCCTGCTCGGTAGATGCGGCATACGAACAACAACTCACGGAAATAAAAGCACAGTTTGGCAAAAGAAAATTTTATGCTGTTGGAGAGATTGGTATAGACCTTTACCATGATGTCACTTTTGCAGAAGAACAAAAAAAGGCATTCCGCATACAGGTTGAATGGGCCAAAGAAATGAATTTACCTGTGGTTATCCATTGCCGCAATTCCTTTAACGAGGTTATGGAAATTGTTACTGATATGCTGGATGAACATCTGAAGGGCATTTTCCATTGCTTTACAGGAACTATAGAAGAAGCCCAAAAAGTGATGAAATTAAAGTCCTTCAAAATGGGAATAGGCGGAGTGGTAACCTACAAAAAAAGTACTCTGCCCGAAGTGCTTGCCAGTATACCATTATCTTATTTGGTGCTGGAAACAGACTCCCCCTATCTAACCCCGGTTCCCTATAGAGGCAAGCGAAATGAAAGCTCGTATATATATTATGTAGCAAACAAGCTATCTGAAATTTATCGCCTGCCTATTGAAAAAATTGCAGAGATAACAACACAAAACGCACAAGAGGTTTTCGGAGCCTTCTAGACCTGCATCTTTCTATTCTTCCCTCCTTTATTAACTTGTATGGTTAATTACTTATTTATCGCGGGGCCAATGCAAACGCCGATAAAAATGTACTTTTACATGAAATTTATCTCTCTATGAGAAAGCTTGTGTTCATAGTTGCCTGCCTTTTCCCCGCATATACATTTTCGCAAACTGCCAATATTACCCCGGCGGTAAAAAGCGTTACGTTATACCAAAGCGGCGCATTGGTAACCCATGAAGGAAATACAACCCTTGAACCGGGTAAAACTACGGTGGTATTCCATGGTCTCCCTTCTAACATTGACAGGCAAAGCATACAATTGGCTTCCACCGGAGATATTACCATTCTATCGGTAACTACCCATTTCGATTACCTGAGCATTTCTAAAAATAACCCACAGGTAAAAAAATGGCAGGACTCGGCAGAAATACTGAACGAACATATCGAATATATTAAGAATAAAATAGAAGTGCTGCAAGACGCTAAAAAACTATTGGATGATAACCGCACCGTAGGTGGTACCACTACAGGCACTACGGTTATGGCCGTAAAAGCTATGTATGAATATTATGTGCAACAGGCCAATGCTATTGACGATTCGCTTATGCGCATGAACCGCACCATAAACCGGTATGAAAACAGGCTACAGAAAATCACCTGGGAAATAAGGGCATGGCGGGAAAAAACCGATACAGTTAGCTGCAATGTGGAAGCCTCTGTTTCGTCGGATGCCAAACAAAATCTAACATTCTTTCTTTCCTATCTTACTGCCGATGCACGCTGGTCGCCTGTTTACGACCTTCGCGCACAGGACACCAAGCATCCTTGCCAGTTTGCCTACAAAGCCAACATATTGCAGTACACAGGGCAAGATTGGAACAATGTTGATTTAACGCTGTCTTCAGCTAACCCGGTGGTTAGCCAAACTGCACCCGTGCTGGAACCCTGGTACCTCTCTTACCAATATTATAGTCCATATAGGAGTGCAAATAAATCTATGGCTTATTCGGCGGCAGGAGTATATAATAATCAGGCTATGGACTCTTCCGGAATTAATATCCGTGGCGGAAGATCAGATGCCACCCAATACATTGTAGACGGGCAAAAAGTCACCCCTGATGCAGCCATAGCTAACGTTACATCCGTCAACCAGCTTTCGGTGGAATTTCATATTGACATTCCTTATAGCCTTCCTTCGGATAATAAGCCTCACACGGTCGAAATAAAGAACTATGACTTAAACGCCACTTACCATTACATTACTATCCCTAAAATACAGAAAAATGTTTTCCTGTTGGCCGGAATAACTCATTGGGAAGACCTTAACATATTGCCCGGAACGGTAAATATTTATTATGCGGGAGCTTATGTGGGCAAGTCGTCCATTTCACCGGAAAACACGACTGATACACTTAACTTCTCCCTGGGAATGGATAAAAGGATTGTAGTAACCCGCACACGAATACAGAATTTTTCTTCTGCTAAATGGATCGGCACCAACAAAACACAAACCTTCGGTTGGACCATCACCCTGCACAATGCGCAGAGTGACTCTGTGTCCACCGATGTGTACGACCAAATACCCCTGTCAACGAACAAAGATATTGAGATAACAGCCATTGATCTGGGCGGAGCCAAAGAAGATGAACAGGGAAAACTAACCTGGCACATTTCACTGGCGGCCGGAGAAACCAAGAAACTTACTTTTACCTATTCCGTAAAATACCCTAAGGATAAAAGCATTACAAACCTTTGGCAATAATGCGTCAAGCTAATTTATGAAAGTATATTTTAAAAAGTATCCGGGGTTTCGCAGGGTATTTTATTTTTTTCCGCTTCAGCTTTTGCTGATGACTTTTAAAAAGAACTTCTATTTCATACTCATCTGGCTCCTTTTCTTTGGTATCATAACCCGTAGTATTGGCACAAAGTACGGCGTACCTTATCTTTTCCTATACCCCGAATATCTTAATAAAGTAAATTTTCTTTCCTACCTGGTACTTGGCTTTTCGTGTGGAGGATTGATTATGGCATACAACATATCTTCCTACGTAATCAATAGTTTTCGCTTTCCCTTCTTAGCTACGTTAGAAAGGCCTTTTTATACTTTTTTCCTGAACAACCTCTTTATTCCGGTTGTATTTATTCTTACCTATATCATTGCCGTTTTCTATTTCCGCTCTTTCGATAATGACCCTACTTCACTTATAACGCTGCATCTTTCAGGCTTTGTTATAGGAGTTATTATTTTTATGCTTATCACTACTTTCTATTTTTATCTCTTCGACAGGGATGTGTTTAGCATAGTTGGCATTCGCTCGCCCAAAGCATCGAGGGTGAAAGCCCGCAAAATAAAAGAAGACCATGGTACAAATGCCCTATGGTATAGCGATCCTGATATCCCCTTATCGTATTCTGACCGTTCCTGGTTTGTAGAAACCTACTGGGCCGGAGGCAACCGTGTAAGGCTTTCGAGAGGAAGCAAACATTATCATAATAAGATGCTTGAAGGAAGTTTTAAGCATACCCATAAAACAGCTGCTATTTTTGAAATTATAGCCATTGTAAGTCTTTTGCTGATGGGTTTATTTCGCGAGCACTCTTTTTTTATGGTGCCGGCAGGAGCAAGCATTATGTTACTCATCACCATATTTATCATGCTCATCAGTGCACTCGCTACCTGGTGCAGAGGATGGACCACCACAGTTATTATCCTGCTATTTTTCTGTATAGATCATTATTCCCGCGCGCATTGGTCTTACTTTTCTTCTAAAGCTTATGGAATGAACTATTCAATTCCTCCGGCTGAATATTCCTACCAAGCCTTCGATGCCATGCGAAAGGATACAACCACTCTGCGGATTGATAAAAATAATACAATTGCGACATTAGAACGATGGAGAAAACGCAATATGTTGCAGGATTCATTAACAAATACCAACCCGGATTTAATAATTATAAATACCAGCGGAGGTGGCCTGCGTTCCTCACTTTGGTCCTTTTTCACGTTACAGTATCTCGATAGTTTATCGGGCGGGCAGGTATTCAGGCATGCTGAACTGATGACAGGCTCTTCGGGCGGAGTGATTGGTTCGGCCTATTTCCGAGAACTTTATCTCGAAAAACTCCTGGGAAAAAACATAAACATTGATAGCAGTCTGTATTTTAATAAAATAGGCCAGGATCTATTAAACCCTATTGCATTCACTATAGCTACGAATGATTTGGCTTTTCGCTTCCAACATTTCACCGATGGGAAATACTCCTACACCAAGGACAGGGCTTATGCGTTTGAAGAAAAGCTAAACGCAAACACCGATAGCGTATTATACAAAAGACTTGGAGACTATCAATTACCCGAAGAGCAAGCCCAGATACCAATGATGTTTATCACTCCCTCCATCGTGAACGACGGGCGGAAAATGATCATATCTCCGCAAGGCATTTCTTATATGACCGGGTATGATGTTGATACTACTATAACTTACAAGCCAATTAGCCAATCTGTGGAGTTTTCAAGACTATTTAGGAACCAGGATGCAAAGAATCTTCTTTTCACCAGTGCCCTCCGTATGAATGCAACATTCCCTTTTATTACACCCATGACGGAGTTGCCCAGCGACCCGGCGATAGATGTAATGGATGCGGGACTTATAGATAATTTTGGATTGGAAGATGCAGTAAAGTTCATCTATAACTTCCGCGGCTGGTTGCAAACACACACCCATAGAATCATTATCATTCAAATACGTGACCAGTACAAAAAACAACTAATCAGGGCCAATAATCCTGACGATATTTTAGGCAGCTTCACTTTCCCTATATCGCAATTTTATGCCAGTTTATTCCCCCTTGAAAATTTCAAAGAAGACCAGATGGTAGAATATATGAGCCGTTGGTATCCGGGAAGAATAAGCGTGGTATACTTCCAGCTTAATAATGAAGGGAGCGACGATGTTTCCTTAAGCTGGCGTCTAACAGATCGTGAGAAGTCCATCGTGCTTAATTCCATGAAAACAGACGATAATAAGGAGGCTGTAAAGCAATTGAAAAAATTGATGAACCTGAAATAAACGCCATGTACTATTTAAAACCTTTATTTATCATCCTGCTTTTTCCATTTCTCTTAACCGGAAATAAAGTAACCGTTGTAAATCTGCAACAGTTTCAGACTTATGCTGCCAATAAACATAATGATACCTTATATGTAGTAAACTTTTGGGCTACCTGGTGTGACCCCTGCGTGAAAGAACTACCCGCTTTCCAAGAAGAAAGCAAGAAATATTCAGGTAAAAAAGTGAAGATGATTTTTGTAAGTATAAACTCAGTAAAGGAAGTCGGCAAAGTACAGAACTTTGTTGATTCTCACAATTTAGGGCCTGTTGTATTGCTTCTGAATGCGGGGAACCCCAACGACTGGATAGATAAGATAGACAGCTCCTGGAGTGGTACCATTCCGGCCACGGCTATATATAAATCGGGAAAAAAGGTTTACTTTCGCGAAGGGGAATTTACCTTTGAGTCCCTCGATAAAGTAATACAATCAAAAAAATAAATCATTTATGAAAAAACTCGCATTCATTTCAGCGGCAATCATTGTACTTTGCTCATTCACCGGTACAGGTTACAACGTTGGTGACAAAGCCATGGATTTTAAATTAAAGAACGTAGACGGAAAAATGATATCCCTATCCGATTACAAAACAGCCAAAGGCTTCATTGTAGTATTCACTTGCAACCACTGTCCCTATGCAAAAGCCTATGAAGACCGTATTATAGCGCTAAATACAAAATATGCGTCTCAAGGTTACCCGGTAATTGCCATTAACCCGAACGCCCCTACCGTAGATGATGACAGTTATGCTAATATGCAAGCTCGTGCAAAAGCTAAAAACTATCAATTTCCATACCTGCTAGATGAAACTCAAAATATAGCCGGCGCTTATGGCGCAGCACATACACCGCATGTGTTTGTATTGCAAAAATCAGGCAGCGATTTTGTAGTAAAGTATATCGGTGCTATTGACGATAACAGCGATGATGCATCGGCAGTAAAGCAAAAGTATGTTGAAAATGCAGTGGACAATCTATTAGCAGGGAAACCTGTTGATCCTGCATCAACAAAGGCTATTGGCTGTACTATTAAGTGGAAGAGCTAAGGCTTCAGGAATAAACCGAGCTTTATTTTTTTATAGCCTTATTTTAGTGATATGAAATTGTCACCCTGAACTTGTTTCAGGGTCTCAAAAATTAGGCTTATGTATGCGATGCTGAAACAAGTTCAGCATGACCGGGCATATTAGATTTTAGAGTAAGCAGAAAGGTTTATTTCAGGCATTTTACAAACCGCACACAGGTCGCATTTGTTATAGGTGAGCCAGTGGTCGCGTTCGTTGTAGGGATACTTATTTACATAAGGCTTCAGGGTGATTTTTTGCTTAAGCCATAGCGATGTCAATTTAGGATTGTAGGAATAAAACCTGAGTGCCCGAAAGGGATATTTAGCTAAATCTTTCCTGGATATAGGATACCTTGTTATGAGACGTATACAAACTATATCCAGGTTTTTCTCCAGGGTTAATTGTGTGTATACATCTACGGTCAATCCATAGCCGATAGTCAGCACATCTCCACCCCAGGTTCTTTCCAGCCCGTAAAGTAATTTTTTTGCAGACGTATTGACCAACACTCTCCTATCAGGCAATGGCGCTATACTTTTTGCCACTACAAATCCTTTATCCTTCCACGCCACATTGATATATATCCCTTCGTTGGTATCATTTAACTTTATTGAAAAAACAACATCGTGCAGTACCACCGGATTGTAAAGTATTTTATTATAATTTATCCAATGCTCCAACTTCCCTACTAATAGATCAATTTCAGCATCATTTACATACTCAGTCACAGATACTTTTTTAATCTCCTTATCATAGTGCAAATACGCGCCTTCATAATGCAAACTCTCGTCAAGTTCATGGAAGTGGGAGTTCTTTTTCAAAACACCATTTTCGATTTCGTCGCCCGGAAAAGCAATAAGGAACTTAGTTGCTGCGGTGTTTTCGAAATGCTCTTTATAGTATTCTTCAGCCTTGTATCGGGGAAACTTTACATGGTTTATCCATTGGTTTTCCTGCTGAAGCAACATAAAACCCGGGGCAAATGGAACACCCCATTGGGGCTGTAATTCATTGGTAAACCTGAAAAAATTATTTGCAAAAAACTGTTCGCGCAATTTACCTATTTCCATATCGTCTTTCCCCGGATACCTTACCTGGTTAGGGAAGTAGCTTGCCCCGCTCCAGCCGGAAAGAAGGTAATCAATCTTGGGCCAGCGGGTTTTCAATTCTTTTAATATAAAATCAACGGCGTTTTCATGATTGGAATTAAGCGCATCATTAATATTTACGAGTACTTCTCCGCCATACTCAATAACCACAACACTCTCGAGCGAATAACTGATATACACTATCCGCACATCATTTACTTGATACTCTTTAAAGCTAATGGCCTCGGTAATGTTTTTGAACCCGATATGTTTTAAGTACGACTTAATGCCTGCTCTCCACTGAAAAGGGAAAAATACTTGCGAATCTTTGTGGAGAACTTTTAATGTCTCCGGATGCAGATGGTCTTCGTGTCCGTGAGAGAGAAGGATAGCATCCGCTTTTATATTTTCAGCTCCTTCGGGCGGAAGAGGCCACAAATGCCATTGATTAAGATATGCGCCGCCCTTGAGCCAGGGGTCAAATACTATTTTTGTTTTACCGCATTCTACAAGGAATGAAGAATGCGCCAAATAAGTAAGTTTAATCATGGATTAATTATATGGTTGAGGAATCTTGTTACATACAATCTCGTTTTTGGTTAATAAATAAAGAGAACTAGCTCCCTGTAAATCGAGGGATAAACTATGGGAATTTACGTTAGAATGAAATCTATTGCGAAGTATCAATGAAATAAAATAATGGTCAGGGGTATTGCTATTTCATCCTATTTCTTCTACAGATAATAAATGCTTATTGATAAATTATAAAAGTAAAACGGAAGATTTTATAACTTATTGTTTGAGATGTATAACAAAAGGAAAAGCAATCTTGTTGAAGATAGGCAATACCCGTTTTTAGCCGTTTTTTCCGTAATGTGAGATTGTCACCCTGAACTTGCCTGCCCTGAATTTATTTCATGGGTTTCAGGGTCTCAATAATCAGAAATATTTGTGCGATGCTGAATCAAGTTCAGCATGACGAAGACACCTAGCTTTAGCTCATCGCTACTTCCCTGGCCTCTCTCATCGCTATTATAGTAGCATCAATATCAGCCTTGTTATGCGCAGCAGAAATAAAGCCTACCTCATATTCAGATGGGCCTATATAAACGCCCCGTTCCAACAAAGCAAGATGGAACTTTTTGAAATATTTTAAACTGTCGGCATCAATTTCCCCGGCAGCTTTTATGTTTTCATTATCACTGAAAATAGTCCAGAAAATAGAACCAATGTGGTACATACTAAATGGCGAGCCCGGCTCTACTCCTTCCATAACGCCTTTTACCAGTTTCTTTGTTTTCCGCTCCAGTTCTTCGTAGAACCAAGGCTTGAGGCACTCGGTTAACTGGGCAATTCCGGCAGCCATAGCCACTGGGTTACCCGATAAAGTACCCGCCTGGTATACACTTCCATCAGGCGATATGTGTTTCATTATATCAGCGCTGGCAGCATAAGCGCCCACAGGCAATCCTCCACCTATTATCTTGCCAAAGGTGATGATATCGGGCGATACATTATAATATCCGGCAGCACCCGAAAAGCCTACCCGAAAGCCTGAAATAACTTCGTCGAAAACTAATAATGAGCCATTCACTGCACATATATCAGCCAAAAATTCAAGGAAAGGTCTTTCCTGTATCAATAGCCCATTATTAGCAGGAATCGGCTCGATAATAATAGCTGCAATTTCATTTTTATAATTATGGAAAGCCTGCTTAACGGCCTCTTCATTATTCAATGGTAATACAATAGTTTCCTTCGCAAATGCTTCCGGCACGCCTCCTGAAGAAGATATGCCAAAGGTAGCCAAGCCTGAACCTGCATTCACCAGCAATGAATCAGAATGACCATGATAACAACCTTCGAACTTGATGATTTTATCTCGCTTGGTATATCCTCTTGCAAGCCTGATTGCCGACATGCAAGCCTCAGTACCTGAACTTACAAAACGAATCTTTTCAATATGCGGGTGATTGTGGATGATTAAATCGGCTAATTCATTTTCAAGAGCTGTGGGCGCACCAAAAGAAAGTCCTTTTTCGGCCGTTTCCTTTACCTTTTCAAGTACCGCCGGATGTGCATGACCCAATATCAACGGTCCCCATGAACAACAGTAATCAATAAATTCATTACCATCGGCATCCCATATATGTGAACCTTTACCTTTCTCCATAAATAAGGGCGCTCCTCCCACTGCTTTAAATGCACGTACGGGTGAATTAACTCCGCCGGGAAAATGGGTTTTGGCTATTTCAAATAGTCTTTCTGATTCGGTTCTTTTTAACATAAAATGGGCTCGTTTTTTTAACTTTATATTTTATCAGACTGTAATTCTTCTGCCAGTTGTAATTCGTACATATCGCGGTAATGACTACGGGCAGCCATTAATTCATCATGAGTGCCGTATTCTGCAACCTCGCCATTTTCCAGCACCAGTACCTTATCGCACATCTTTACCGAAGAAACCCGGTGGCTTATAATAATGGTGGTACGCCCTTGCATGTAGTGTTGCAGGTTATATAAAATCTCCTGCTCGGTATTAGTATCTACTGCAGATAGGCAATCATCCAATACTAATATATTGGGGGCTTTCAGCATAGCACGTGCAATGGAAACACGCTGCTTCTGCCCTCCCGATAAGGTGACACCACGTTCTCCTACAAGGGTATCAAAGCCATCTTTAAACTCCATTATGTTATCGTATATGGCTGCATCTTTAGCAGATTGTTCCACACGTTTTCTTAAATCATCTTTTTCCCCATCAGTAGAAAATGAAATGTTGGCGGCAATCGTGTCGGAGAACAAAAAGACCTCCTGTGGAACATAGCCCACCTTGCTGCGAAGCGAAGAAAGAGATATATCACGCATCTTTTTACCATCTACCCAAATAATTCCTGAAGTGGTGTCATATAGTCTGCAGATAAGCTGGGCTATGGTCGATTTTCCACTGCCTGTCCTTCCCACAATACCCAACGATTCCTGTTTATTTACTTTAAACGAAACATCGTTGAGCGCTTTTATTCCTGTATCAGGATACACAAATGAAACATTCGAAAACTCCAGCTCGCCTTCCACTTCAAACGCATTTTCATTATTACTTTTTACGGTAGGTTCCGTATGCAGAAATTCATTGATCCGCGTTTGCGATGCGGCAGCCCGTTGCACAAGCGAGGTTATCCAGCCCACACTGGCAACCGGCATAGTTAGATAGTTTACATATAATACAAAGGCCAGCACATCGCCGCTGGTTACTTTGCCTTGTAGCATTTCGCGTCCGCCAATATATATTATCAGCACCAGGCTTACCCCGATTAAAAACATCAAAAAAGGTTGAAACAAGGCATCTGCATTCACCAGTACCATGTTTTTCTTTTTGTAGTCAAGGCATTGCTCTTCAAAGTCGTTGCTCAATGTTTTTTCGAGCATATAGGACTTGATTACACGAATACCCGAGAAACTTTCCTGCGCTTTTGAAAAGATGACTGACAGTTGCTGTTTGGCCACTGTGCTCCGGTTATTAACAAGTGTACTGATATAATAAACGGAAAAATACAAAATAGGCAATGGTGAAAACACATAGAGTGTATATACCAGGTTTATCTTCACCATGAAGATGAGGGTGAATGTAACAATACATATTGTATTGGTAGTGTACATTATAGCAGGCCCTAAATAGTTACGCACCTGGCTCACATCCTCGCTAATGCGGTTCATCAGGTCACCGGTATTATTACGTTTATAAAAAGCCAGGTCCAGCTTTTGATAATGTTCAAATACCTCATTCTTCAAATCAAATTCTATCAAACGGGAAGTTACGATGATGGTTTGGCGGGTAAGAAAAAGGAATACCCCGCTCACGATGGTAAGTACGGCAAACATGATGGTTAGTTTAACAATGTGCCATGTGGCAGCAGGCTCAAAACCATGCGATTGGGAAACATTGCCGGTTATCCAGTCAACTCCTTCCTTCACAAATTCTACGGAATATGATTTTAACCAGGCATATACGGCTACAAAAACGAGTCCAGACAATAGCCTAACCCGGTATTTATAAAGATATTTATTAAGATGAAGAAGCGATTTCATATAGAGTTGAAAATTGAAAGTGGAAAATAAGGTATAGTTACTTTTCCATACCAATTTTAGTTGTTTTGATTATAGCAGTAAGCATGTATATATTTTCCTTTAAAATTGAATCTATAGCCTCTATTTCCTTTATATTCGAAATACCTGTTGCAAGTAGTAATTCGAGCCAATATTCCGTTTCTTTTGCCTCTTTTAATGCAACTGACAACTTATGAACAAAATCTGCTTTAGATTCAGCTTGTTGAGCCTCTCTAACCATAGCTCCAATGGAAGTAGCGCTTCTCATAAGTTGCTTGGAGATTACGAATTCCTTTTGCTCTTGCTGCAATATTTTGCTTAGCCTAACACCCTCAACAGCAAGAGCAAAAGACTTATTAAGTATTGTATTTTCTAGATTTTTAGCAGTTTTTTCCATATTGCGCCATCTTTACCCTCATTTTCCACTCTCCACTTTCAATTCTCCACTTTGTATATATTTAATATATTTGCGACCCATCCGATTATAACAGGCCACAAATTTAAGGATATTCCACCGAATAAATGTTTTAAATATGATTGAAACAGCCACCGAGAAGAAAGCAACAAATCAAATGGAAGAAAACGTAATAGGTCAAATGATGAAGTTTGATCACGAGGAGATATTATTTTGTAATGACAATGCCACAGGACTTAAGGCAATTATAGCCATACATAATACCGTTTTAGGCCCCGGACTCGGCGGTTGCCGTATCTGGAAATACACCAATGAGGCAGAGGCATTGAACGATGTACTCAGGCTTTCAAGAGGCATGACCTATAAGTCATCTGTAGCCGGGTTGAACCTGGGCGGTGCAAAGGCCGTTATTATTGGCGATGCAAAGACTATAAAGACAGAAGCATTGATGAGACGTTTTGGACGTTTTATTGATGACCTGGGTGGGAAATATATTACTGCTGAAGATGTTGGCTCAAACAGCCACGATATGGAATACATACACATGGAAACACGCCATGTTACCGGTATACCAAAATCTATGGGTGGCAGCGGAGACCCTTCTCCGGTAACCGCTTATGGTGTATGGCTCGGTATGAAAGCTGCAGCAAAAGAAAGATGGGGCAATGATAGCATGAAAGGCAAAAAAGTAGCTGTACAGGGAATTGGAAACGTAGGTGAAAACCTGGTTAAGCACCTGACAGAAGAAGGCGCTAAGGTTTATGTTACCGATATCAATAAAGATAAACTGAAAGAAGTAGCTGACCAATATAAAGCTGAAGTGGTAGATACAGATAAATTATTTGACCTGGATGTAGATGTTTATGCACCTTGTGCATTGGGCGCTACCCTAAATAATGACAGTATTAACCGCCTGAAATGTTCGATTGTAGCCGGAGCGGCCAACAACCAGCTTGCCGACGAAAAATTGCACGGCGAAATGCTGATGAAAAAAGGCATATTGTATGCACCCGATTTTGTTATTAATGCAGGAGGAATTATCAATGTATATTCTGAACTTTCGGGCAATTATAGCCGCGAACGCGCTATATCGCAAGCCGATAATATTTATAATGTAACGAGGGAAATTTTCCGCATATCTTCTGCCGAAAATATTCCTACTTACCTAGCTGCTAACCGGATTGCAGAAAAGCGCATTGAAGCCATTGGAAAAGTAAAATTAAACCACTAAACTGGTTATGAATTATAAGTTATGAATTATGAATAAAATGCCAGTGAAAATTGGCAGTAATTCATCATTCATAATTCATCATTCATAATTATAAAACTGTTCTTTTAAAATATGTTGAATCGTCGCTATTTGCGCATAAAAGTGCTACAAGCTTTATATTCTTTTTACAGGGATGACCGCTTTGATATCGCTATAAAAGAAAGAGAGCTGAAAAACAGCGTCGAAAAAATATATGACCTCTACCTTTATCTCATCCTGATTTTAAAGGAGCTCCGTACTATTGCAGAAAGAACGATTGAGGAACGTAAAAAGAAAATGCTTCCTACAGCCGAAGATCTTAATCCCAGTACTCGTTTTATAAACGACCCGGTATTGACAAAAATTGATACCTCACCTTTGCTTGCCAGATTAAAAAAGGAAAAGGTGATTAACTGGACCATAGAAGAAGATCCGGTTATCAAAAAAATATACAATGAAATCCTGGCTTCTTCTGACTATGCCGAATACCAGGCCGCCACAACCGTTTCATTTGAAGAAAGCAAGAAATTTATTCATTCCGTCTTTAAAAAGCACATCTCCGACAATGAGCATATTAAGCAATACTTGTTTGAAAAAAATATCCACTGGGCTGGAGATTATACACTGGCTACTTTATCGGTAATGAAGACTATCAAAGGCTTTAAAGAAGATGGCGACTTGGACTTATTGCCATTATACAAGGCTGATGACGACTACGATTATATGACTACGCTGTTTCGACACACCATATTGGAGGATGCAAGCGTTTCGGAATTATTGAATGATAAAATTTCTAACTGGGAACCCGAACGTATTGCAGCCATTGATATGTTGCTGATGAAAATGGCTGTAACTGAAATATTGCAATTTCCCGGCATACCGGTGAAGGTAACCCTGAACGAGTATATAGAGATATCTAAACAATACAGCTCGCCTAAAAGCAATACCTTTATTAATGGCATTTTAGATGCCGTAGTAAAAGACCTGCGTGCACAAAACAAGTTGACAAAAACAGGCAGGGGACTCATTGAATAATTATGAATGATGAGTTATGAATGATGAATGGAAATCCTCTAATTCATAGTTTATTGCATATAGCTTTTAATTTACAATTATCTCATACATAATAAATTCCTATTTATTTAGTTTTTAGCTTTGTTCTTCAATAAGGATAAAAAATAGATTATTCACTAAATACCTCTACTAATGAAAGCAAGCCATCGTTTTATCAGCGCTTTGTGTTGCTCTGTTCTTGTATCGTCAATACAGTCAGCCTATTCGCAAGGATTTTATTTTAATGCCGGCGGAAGTTATAGTTTTAGCAGCAGCAATATTTCTTATGCAAATTTATGCCCTGGTGTTAACGGGTATCCCACTTATAACGATCTCACCCCGTTTTCCTTTGCAGGAGCCAATGAAACATATACTATAACACAGTGGGGCAACGGAGGTACTTACAGTGATGTATACAAATCTCTGAACAAAGGGTTTGGTGGAGGTGCCGGATTCTTTATTTCAGCAGGATATGGTTTTACCAAAAACATCAGCACAGAAGTAGGCTTTTCCTATCTTCCGGGTACAACACTCCAAAGCACCTACACAAATCTGAATACTATTGATGCTTCCTCAAATGATGTAACAACTGATAATCAAACTGTTGTAGATAATCTTACCTCCTCACCTATATACAGAATAATGCCAGAGGTAAAATTTTCTATTCCTATTTCTAAATTTACTGCTTATATGAAAGCGGGATTAATAGTTGGCCTGGGAGAAAAAGTAACTATTAGCAATGTTTACACTGACATAGAAACCGACAACGGAAATTCATTCCCCCAACAAGGAGGAAATGGTAATATGTCATTGACTGCCTCCGGTGGATTATCATTAGGATATATTGGTTCATTGGGTGTTGAATATACCCTGTCAAACTTACTCTCCGTTTACTGTGAATTCAATATTATAAATGAAAGTTGGTCGCCAACAAAGGGAGATATAACTGCTTTCAACATAGAGGGATCTAACCCTCCATATACACTCACAAACTCTCAATTTACCTATTCCAATAACTATACTTCCTCTGGGGCGGTAACCTATACAAATCCTAATAGCAATGTGGTAGAGGTAAACAGCCAATATCCAAAACAGACATTCTCATTCAACAGCTATGGTTTCGCTATCGGAGTAAAATTCTCTATTCCAACAAAGAAAAGCGCTGCTCCTACTTCCCCTGATTCTCCAGCAAAAGCCAACTAATTTCTACTATATAAAAATCCCCATGAAGAGAAATATTATTGCTATTACCTTATCACTGTTTTTCGCTTGTTGCGTATCTGCCCAGAATAATGACTCCATTATGATGCGCAAAATTGCCGATGAAGTTTTGCTGCATGGCAAATGTTATTCCTGGTTAGATTACCTGAGCAACAAAATAGGTGGCCGCCTGAGTGGCTCTCCACAAGCAGCGGCAGCCGTGGAATATACTTACCAGGTTATGGAAGGCCTCGGAGCCGATAGTGTTTTCAAGCAGGAATGTATGGTTCCGCATTGGGTGCGGGGAGCCAAAGAAACTGCTAAAATATTGACAAGCCAATCGGGCGATTATCCTGTAAACATTTGTGCATTGGGCAGATCTATAGCAACTCCGGTTGGTGGAATAACTGCCAATGTAATTGAAGTGGATAGCCTTTCGGAACTGAAAGTATTAGGCCGGGCAAAGATTGAAGGAAAAATAGTGTTCTTTAATGGACCATTTGACGAAACCATTATAAACACCTTTGAAGCTTATGGAAAAGCAGTAGTACAACGGGGCAGAGGCCCCAGCCTTGCCGCAAAATATGGAGCCATAGGGACCGTGGTTCGTTCTATGACCAATAGCCTGGATGATTATCCACACACGGGTGCTATGGCATACAATGATACCTTCCCTAAAGTTCCATGTTGCGCCATCTCAACTATAGGAGCAGAACTTCTTGCCAAAGAATTGAAAGCAGAACCTAACGTAAAATTTCATTTTGAAATGAGTTGCCAAACTCTACCCGATGAAAAATCATATAATGTAGTGGCGGAAATAAGGGGTACTGAACATCCCGATGAATACATTACCATTGGTGGACACCTTGATTCATGGGATTTAGCGCAAGGCTCGCAAGATGATGGTGCAGGTGCCATGCAAACCCTTGAAGTGTTGCGTATATTTAAGGCATTGGGTATCCGGCCAAAAAGAACCATATGTTTTGTAATGTTTATGAATGAAGAAAATGGAACCAGAGGTGGAGAGAAATATGCTGACCTCGCTGCACTTCATCATGAAAACCAAATAGCAGCTATAGAATCAGATGCTGGGGGATATTCGCCAAGAGGCTTTGGCTTGGTCGGCCCGATAGCGAAAAAAGATAAGATAAAAAGCTGGAAAAACCTGTTCCTGCCTTATGGAATATATGATTTCTCAGGCGGAGAAGGCGGCGCAGATATTGAACCCCTGCAACCTTTAGGCACTTTTATGCTTGGCCTGGTACCCGATTCGCAGCGTTACTTCGATATACATCATACCGCTGCTGATACATTCGACAAGGTGAATAAGCGCGAACTGGAACTTGGGGCTGCCGGCGTAGCCATGATGACTTACCTATTATCAGAGTACGGTTTAAACTAGTCAAGTATCCCTGCTCCCTGTCTCAACAGAACGGGTTCTTCCGAAGTACAATCAATAACAGTTGATTCCTGGTTGTGCCCATGTCCACCATCTATTACCATATCTACTTTGTCCTCGTATTGATTAAATATTTCCATGGGATCTGTCGGAAATTTCACAATTTCATCTTCGTCATGAAGAGAAGTAGAAACGATGGGGCAACCAATAATTTCTACTAATTGTTTTATAATTGCATTATCGGGAATACGCACCCCCACTGTTCTGCGCCTCGTATTCATCAACCGGCTAATGGTTGAGTTGGCATTGAGAATAAACGTGTACGGGCCAGGGAGGCAGCGTTTCATAAGTTTATACGTAGCAGTACTCACCGGGCGGGTATAGTCAGCTATTTCGGCAAAATCGTGAAAGATGAGTGAAAACACAGCTTTATCAACCCGGATATCTTTAATACGGGCCATTCTCTCCATCGCCTGCGGATGCTTAAGACTGCAACCCATAGCATAAATGGTGTCGGTTGGATAAATAAGTACCCCTCCGGATATTAAACACCCTTTTGCCAGCAACATTGCATCCTCATCAATGTCGGTTGGTATTATGCTTATAAATTCAGCCATTGTGATATATAACTATGCAAAAAGCATGTAAAAATAGAATTATTTTATTTTGTACCTTTATCCCCAATGTTATGAAAAAAAAATCATGGAACATTGCTTCCTCCACAGAATTAGTAAAAAGCGGGGCTGATTTTTTCAACAGGGCTTACGAGCTTATCAGCAATAGCAGGCATACTATTTATTTTCAGACATACATTTTTGCCGATGATTCCACCGGGATGGAAACTCTCAAGCATCTGTCAGAAGCTGTAAAAAAAGGCATCCAGGTTTATTTGCTGGTAGATGCTTTCGGTTCGCACGAACTGAGGCCTCATACTATTAAAGCCATTAAAGATAGTGGTATTCATTTCAGGACTTATTCCCCTCTCATATCCGGTTACCGCCTCCGGTTTGGGCGAAGGCTCCATCATAAAATATTAGTATGCGATGAAGAAAAAGCCATTATTGGTGGCATTAACATCGATAACAACTATCATCTTGAAGGCAGATTCACTCCCTGGCTCGATTATGCCATATATGTAACAGGGCCTGTTTGCGAGGAAATCACCATCATGTGTAAGCGTTTATGGACGGGGAAAGGTTATTTCAGAAGAAAAAAGATTGATGCGGCCTCTATAAACCATCTCGCAAATCACTTTATTCCTGTTAAGTTAGATCAAAACGACTGGTTATACCGGAAGAAAGGGGTTTCGAGGGGATTGAATAATGCCGTCCGCCATGCGCATTCATCTGTCACCATCATGGCGAGCTATTTTATTCCCGGCAGAAAAATGCGGAAGTCATTGCAGCGTGCAGCCAAGCGGAATGTGAAAATAAAAATTATTCTCCCGGGCGTTAGCGATATAAAGCTGGTACAAAATGCCATTGAATATTGGTATCCCTGGCTTCTGCGCAACAACATTGAACTGTATGAATGGAATAAAACCATTTTACATGGCAAGCTAATGACTGTAGACCATGATTGGGTAAGCATAGGCTCTTATAACATTAACCATCTGAGCCATTTCAGCAGTATTGAAACTAACCTCGAAGTGAAGGACGAAACCTTTTGCACTATCGTAAAAACAGAATTGGAAAACGTGATGAATAATTGTGCAATTATCACAACTGCTGCTAACAAAAAAAGGCTGAGTACGTTTGAAAAATTTGTATACTGGAGTTCCTTCCAAACAGTAAGGTTCCTGTTCTCGCTTCAATTTGCAATATTATCCAAAGAATAGCAGTTACTCCACTCCCACTAGTATCACTTCTGAAATATCAATTTACCCTGGCCAACTAAGCCACTATTTGCACTAATTACCCGGTATATATATATGCCATTGGGTTGAGAGCTCAAATCAATTTGATAATTCTGCTGGGCCTGATTCAATATCGTACTATACATTTTTTCTCCTAATACATTATATACCTCTATTGTTTGCGTTCCAGCAAGAGGTTGAGCTTGGCTAATTGCCAATGTGAATTTCCC
>Ga0206805_1032_pt1 | contig 31684 bp, 19 predicted proteins | sample Alteio_BWOrgCont_59_FD_152890 | JGI IMG/M metagenome (GOLD analysis project Ga0206805, IMG submission 152890) | Enriched cells from forest soil in Barre Woods Harvard Forest LTER site, Petersham, Massachusetts, United States -... | ecosystem: Environmental > Terrestrial > Soil > Temperate forest >... | reverse complement strand
AGTAACTGCTATGCTTCTATCTCTGAATTATCATTTTTCCTTCTCCTATCAATTCTCCTGATTGGGTAGTAATTCTGTAAAAGTAAATACCATTGGGTTGAGTAGACAAATCAATTTGACAATTGGATGCGTTGGTAATTTGATGATGAGAATATACTTTCTCTCCCAGTAAATTATACACCTCAACAACATTATTACTTTCTAATTTGTAATTCGTAATTTCTAATTGAAAAATACCATCACTTGGATTAGGATATGCTTTTACTTCTCCACTTTCATTTTTAACCTCACTCACTGCCGTATGAATAACATGCACAGAGGTGTCTTTTACAAGAGTTAGACCATTTGGGAAAGCCCCATTGGGGCCTGTAAAATTTAATAATTTAGTATATACGTCTGTTGTAATATTATAGCAGAATAGCACTCCATACCCTGGAAGATTCCCTACTCCTCCATATACAGTAACACCATATAACAATCCGTTATCCGGGTCTTCAATAAGACGCCCCCAAGGTTGGCTACCATCGGTATCGTGAAAGGTTTTTAATACCTTTTCCGTGTTTGTAGTTGTGTTAAAGCTAAAAAGCACACCATCTCCGTTTCCTATTAAATCGCCCCCTTGGCGTGCACATCCATAGAGTAATCCATTTGCCCCTTTTAATAATTCATTCCCATTTGGATATGCTCCATGGGCCCCACCAAAGGAATATACCGTCTGCACTGTGCCCGAATTTGTATTAAAGCTATAAATGGTCCCCGAATCATGGTTTCCACCTCCTATAGACATCCCATAAAGTAAACCGTTATTGGCTTTTGTTAACCCTCCTGTAAATCCTTCTGGGTCATGACCATTTCCATTTAGCGGCCCAATAAAATATCTTTTTAATAGATTATTCTTAGGGTTAAATCCGTAAACTACTCCTCCTTGTCCTGGAAAACCTCCTCCTTCTGTTCCTCCAAAAAGCATACCAGTTGTTGTATCCTGCCATAGTTCCATATATGCACCTGCTTGTCTAGAACCAACGGAAGTGGAATCATTAAAATTGCATCGAATACTATCTTTATATGTTTGAATATCATAACTGAATAATACACCATTGTTAGTCCCTCCTCCAATCCATGTTGTTCCATATAAAAACCCATCTTTTCCTTGTATTAATTCGCTCCCTCCAGGCCCACCTGCCCCATTGACACCGTCAAAATTAATTAGTACCGTTTCCTTATTAGTTTTTGGATTAAAACTAAATAGGGTGCCCATACTACTCGTACCCCCATATTGAGTCATCCCATAAAGCATACTATCGGAGGCATATAGAAGTCTTCCCTGAAGATATTCTCCATTTGTATCATTAAAACTAAAACCTATAGCTTGTTTATTAGTAATAGGATTATAACGAAATATAGTTCCATAATTATTAGGGTTATTGGAAGAGTAATAAGCACCACCCCCGAATGTAGTACCGTATATCATATATTGAGAATAGGCAAATGAAAAATGAAAAATGAAAAATGAAAAATGTAATAGTTTTTTCATAGTTTATTATATTTATTATACAAATATAGCATTTCTAAAGTAAGAATCCCCGGTCTCCTTAGAAACTGGGGATTCTCAAATAGCCTCTCCTGTTCTAATGCAATATCATTTGCTTATCTGCTTTAATTACGTTGCCATTCTTATCGGTTATGCGATAATAATACATTCCCGATGGAAAGTTATTAATAGATAAACTGGTCATTTCATTTGTCAAAGGCATACTTTCTATCTTTTCCCCTATGGCATTATACATTACAAAGTATACTGTTTGTCCATTTTGCATATTAACTTCCACATCCAGCATCGTATTGGCAGGGTTAGGATATACTTTAGCCATTATATTATTAAGCGTATCTGGTATTTGTGCAGTTCTCTTTTGGGCTTTATGGTCGCCGTTACCTTCACCACCGCCACCTTCACCGTTTTGGGTACAAGTGTTAGGCCACCGGGTCGTATCTATCTGGCTCAACAGTGCCCGGGCAAGAAAGACTCCATACCCATATTGCTGAGGACAAAGCGGAGCTATGGATTTAAGTGTTGCAATTTGAGCAGGTACCTGTGGTATATACTGCCCGCCTGCATTATTCATTGCCAGTATAATAGCATACACATTTTGATAAATAGATTCAGCCGTATCAGGATTTACAATAGCATTATTCAGGCTTTGCGCCGTGGCTAAATCATTTGCACTTACCCCATGAATATCACTGAATAATTGATTAATCCGCACTATCTTACCCATATTTGCATTCGTCGCGCTATCATAAAAGTGTTTAATGCTCCTATTGCTATCTACCAATGACGAATCTACCGTATAGAGGTAATTATATAGTCCATACTTTGCTTCCCATTTGCTGGTTTGTGGAAACTGTGTAAAATGTATGGAATCATTCATAAGAACCAATGCATTATGCGGACTTGGCGGAGGAGCTATTGCAAAGAATGGAGATGATAAGCAATTATAGGAATCTGCCGGCCCGGTGGCATAAAATACCACTTGATTAATACCTCCATCGTTATATTGTGGTGAAACAGGCGGATCATTTACACAAGAGGCAGTGGATGGTATTACAAATCCATTTCCGGGTACATTGCTATTTGTTGCTGCCGGGGAACCAGTACAGACAAGCGAAGTACATGGCGATATATTCCAAGTATTGATTTCAGAAGCTGGGCTACTATTTACCCCTATATACCCCCCAGAGTTTAATTGCAATCCTGTGCCTACAGGAGTGCAAGTGAGGGGCATATCAAACTCGTTTTGCTCAATAGTAATAGGGTACTGCGTGTTATTGATTGAAAGCCCTGTGTAAGGATAATATAAGGTATTGCATTTTACCTGGCTGGGTGAACTTCCCATATTTATGAAGATTCCGGTTGAGCCTGTATAGGTTCCTCCATTAATATAATTTCTTTTAATAAAAGAGGCAGTGCCATTATCCACTTCTATACCATCCATGCTACCGGCACCGTTCAACGTAATATCATTTAAAACAATCTTTGCTCCATTCAGATTGGTTCCCACCACTCCATTATCTACAGACCCCATGGTATTATCAATGACCCAATAGGTTGGACTGCTTGTTACTTCGTATATATCAACCCCATTGCAATTCGACCACCATGAGCCTGAAGTAAAGGAATAGTTGGTATCAATCATAACATAGCTGGCAGAATTATTATACGCTCCCACGCCATATTTGCAATCGTTAATGGTGTTGTTTTCAATAACGTGCAGTTCTGTAGCATAGTTATCTTCCAGATATATTCCATATTGGGGGTTGGGTATTGGTCCGAAACTATAACTTGGCGGATAACCTTCAACATAATTATCTTCTATAAGAGCAAAAATTGTATCCCTGGCCCATATACCATACTGGCATTCGGTGAAGTAGCATTGATTATAGGTTCCTGAGGCGGGGCCTCCTACTACCAACTCATATGGTGGTGCAGTTGTCCCACCTTTAGCATATACCCCTGCCAATTGAACATTTGTATTGTTCGTGATACTTCCAGTCACAGGTGTCATATGGGTAAAGTTACTGTTTACTACGGTTGTAGAACTGGACTCTGTATACACTCCACAATCTATATCAATAAATGTATTATCAAAATAACTATAACTTGGGTCTCCAATGGTCAGGGAATTTACTCCGTGAACTACTACACCAAAAGCGCCACGGTTAGGATTATTAGGCGGAAATTGGGCGTTAGGCGTAGTATTAACCATAAACGGAACGCCTGTAATACATGGAAAACCTGAAGCCTGATCGGAGGAGAAAGTACATTGGGCAATATATCCATTATGAGGATATGGATAAGGCATTACCTCTACTCCAATGTTATTTATGTTAAAAATTGTTTGTGTGAGTGTGAAACTCGATTTATCAGCTACTGTCGGTCCATTTTCTGCATAAACAGCCTGCTGAGCATTTTCGACAAGTGAATTATTTATAATTAGTGTTGCCCCCGGTTTCACATCTATATTATCCCACATATTGTCGCAGGCATGCAAATGCGAAATCTCAATATCCAGAGTATAACCTGGTTCTACTATTATTTGAGAACCTGTACCCATCAACACATCACTGCAATTAATCAATACATTGGCATTGATATCAAAAGTACCATAAATGGCTAGCGACGATGTTCCAGGATCGAAATTATCAAATTGCCATTGAGAAGAGACCCATGTAATCGAAGGAGATCCCACCAGTGTAATATTAGAAGTCGGGTATGAATAAAGTGTCAAGTTATTTATCATATAGGCTACTGCATTAGGAGGTCCACAACATGCTGTAGTAGTATAGGTTGCACTTGCTGTGCACCCATTGTTATCAACTACGGTAAGAGTTAATGTATTAGCAGCATATATATTAGACCAAGATACATATATGCAAGGTGGGGGACCGGCAGTAGTGCTGCCACCTGTGATCGACCATGTATATACATAAGGCGCACTGCCCCCAGATACATTAGGGCAAAACTCTGGTGTAGTGCAACAGGAAAGATTAGAGGTACCTACAGCAGTTATGGAGGCGCTAATATTATCAAGTGTAACACTAACCGATGCACTTGAAGTACATCCATGAGCGTCAGTTACCGTAACAATATAATTGCCAATAGCTAATCCTGTTGCTGTGGCGTTAGTCTGCCCATTGTTCCAAGAATAAGCATAACCCGGCGTACCACCGCTTGGGTTAGCTGTTACAGTAGTAGTGCCAACTGTAGTACAAACCTGTGGATTAGTTGGATTGAATGTAATAGTTATAGCTGTTGGCTGGGTAATAGTAACGCTTGCAGTAGCTGTGCATCCATTATGGTCTGTAACAGTAACAGTATATACGCCTGCTGCTAACCCTGTGGCGGAAGCAGTAGTTTGCGATCCCGGTAACCAAAGATACGTATATGGCGTAATTCCCCCGGAAGGACTTGCAGAGGCACTCCCATTTGAACCTCCATGGCAAGAAACATTGGATGTGACCGAAGCACTGGTGCTTAAATTATCTGCGGTAATATTTATAGATGAACTTGCTGTGCATCCATTGGCATCGGTTACTGTTACTGTATAATTATGAGATCCCGCAAGTACAGGGTTGATATTTGTTGTAGATGTAGTTGCTCCATTAGACCACAAATATGCATAGGTCGGGACTCCCGGCGTAACATTAGCCGTTAAACTGACACTAGAACCCACGCATGGATTAGGTGGAGTGCTCGAACCCTCGGAAATAGAAACCGCCAGGTGGTCTACCGAAACAACGGCTGAGGCTGAAGCTGTACATCCGATAGCATCAGTTACTGTTACTGAGTATGTTCCCGCAGTTAAGCCAGTGGCAATAGCAGTAGTTTGCGAAGTGGGTGTCCATAAATAGGCATAGGGTCCTACACCCGGCGTAACAATGGCTGTTAGAGAAGTGGTACCAGACCCACATATAACAGCGTTTGCGACAGAAACGGCTAAATGGTCTGTAGTTACAGATACCGATGCTGTGGTAGAACAGCCATGGGAATCGGTCACAGTTACTGTATAAGATCCCAAAATTAATCCTGTAGCAGTGGCATTAGTCTGTCCATTGTTCCATAGATAGGTATATGCTGGAGTACCTCCGGTGGGAACAGCCGTTACAGAAGTAGTTGCGGTTGACCCACTGTAAGAACATATTTCAGGACTCGTTGGGTTAAATGTTACATTTAAAGCTGCTGGCTGCGTTATCGTAATACTTGTTGTATTGGTACAACCATTATGGTCTGTAACTTTTACAGTGTAAGAGCCTGCAATTAATCCAGTGGCAGTGGCATTAGTTTGGCCAGTTGGAGTCCATAAGTATATGTAAGGGGAAATTCCACCTCCGGCTGTAACAGTAGCGCTCCCTGTCCCCCCATTGCATGGCGGATATGTGGGTGCTATGGAAGCTGTGATTGCTGTTGGCTGCGTTAAAGTAACACTTACCGTTGCAGTGCATCCCCCCAAATCTGTAACTGTAACAGTATAAGAACCTGCTGTAAGGCCAGTTGCAGTGGCATTTGTACCACCTGAAGGAGACCATGAATACGTGTAAGGTGAACTTCCGTTGCTTGCGGTAACACTGGCAGTTCCTGTTCCTCCGTTACATGTTGGGTTTGTATGTGAAGCAATGTTAGCATTTACTACTATTGGCCCAAATGAAATACCCTGAATTTGAAAATCCCTTCCATTGCCACTAACATAAGAACCATCCATAATTTGTACCGCAATAACTGCTGTGATTGGTGCGGTATAGTTAATACAAATTTCCTGCCAAGTATTCCCACCTGCAACTACCGAAACAGGAGGTGCTGCCCCCAGATTTATTGTGAGTGTGGCAGGGGGCCAAGGAAAAATACCAATATCATCTAATTCCATATACCACATAGTAAATTGATAATTAACGGAAGCGGTTACGGCTACGTTTTGCTGCCAAGCAACAACTGGCGGGTTACTACCTGAAGGAGAATTTCCCAAAAACGAATATGTTCCGCCTCGGCCATCTGTAGGCTTGTAAATAACACCCCAGTTAGAAGGACCAGGATGATATCCAACCATATACGACGGATCCTGATATAATGTCCACCCACAGGCACTTGTTGAATAAGGCATACCTGTAAATGCCGAACCTGAGGTGCAAGGAGAGGGAGGAGTAGCATCGGGCATTTTGTAGCAAGTGGGTGATCCTACAGGTGGATATGTAAAATCACCATTGCAAACAAGCTGTGAGCACACCGGCATGCAAATAACAGCGGGAGGAGGGGTACTGAATTCGCCTTGTGCTATTATGCTAAAATAACTTGGGTATGTATTGCATATTCTACATCCTGCGTTATTATATTTGGAAACCGATACATAATATTTTGTTCCCATGGTCATTCCAGTCTTGTAAAATACCGGCAATGAATCGGAACCCAATCTTACAGTCATTGAACCTAGTAAGGTAAGGCCACTACAACTTCCTGAATAGACTTTTAAGGTTCTAACAGCAGCCGTAGGAGTATCGGCAGGCAAGATGGGAGTTGACAGCGATACGGACATATTGGTTGAATCAGCAATAAATGAAAACCACTCAACCGTATCGGGTGAGTTAAAAGAATAATCAGCTAAAGTACCTACGGTAAGTGAAATTGCACTAGCACAACTATCACCCGGATGTGCTTTAGCTTTATTTAAGCCAAATGTAAAAAATAACAGGAGAAATAAAATGGATATTAATGTTTGCTTCTTCATAACGATAAAATTTAAAGATTTCTATTAATTCTGATCAATGAGTTCATCTTATATTTAACAAAGCTATCTCTCATATAAGTTTTGTCAAGCTACAATTATTATATGGCGGGTTTAACTTATTATATGGTAGGATTTAAATGTTAAATAGTAAATTACAATAACTACGCTTATTCAATAGACCAATAGAACAGTTCCTGTGTTTTGTTTTCATTCGACCTTACTTTACACCTCCTAAAAAATAGAAGATGGATTAATAACTACCCTAAAAAGCGTGGCCTCATTTGTAGGTAACAGGTCGAATTAAAGAGAATGTGTGAAAAACCCAGTTATAATGCCTCCGTATTTTATTAACGAAAGCGAATATATATACGATGTGTAAAATTTCCAAGAAAAAAATGATATATTTTTGTTAAATAAACGCTTTCATCTATAAATCAGATAAATACATTTTTGATATAATGACAAAAATATCTTGATTTGAATATTTATACCCAATATGTTAAACTGCTTTCAGTCCAAGTGTATCAGAATCTCCTCCATCATTTGGTTTTCCATTATTCCAAACAGAATTGAAGGCGCTCTTAACAGCTTTCTGAGATATGGCCAGATACTTCTTCATAGTATCATAATCTTCGTGGCCGGTAATTGACATGATAAACGCCGGTTGTAATCCTCTTTCCAATGAAAGAGTCACAAAAGTTTTCCGTGCGCTATGCATAGTTATGAAAGAATACTTGGGTTTTACTTTCTCAATCCGTTTCTTACCGGAATATTTTACAATCGGAAGCTGTTCTGTAATTCCAGCCAATTTACAAGCCTCCTTGATATAAAGATTGGCATTAGTATCAGAAATTGGAGGTAGGATAGTAGCTTTATTTTCAGTTTTAGGATATTTCCGGATTATAGATAGTGCATTATTCGATAATGGTATTATTACCTTCTTTGGTTTGTTTGACTTGACCTGAAACAGGTGCCATTCATAACCTCCATTCACAAACTGAATATCCTCATATTTGAAATTCCGGATATCACTGTGCCGTTGACCCGTGAAGGCTGCTAATACCCATCTATCCCTTACTCTTGCCAAATAGGATTTATTTTCGAGATTGAGATTAAATAGTTTCATCAGTTCTTCTTCTGTTAGGTAAATAACATCACATACATCCTCTTTGTGCTTGAACTTTTTATAGGAAAGAGAATGAACTATTTCTTTTTCTATGCACCAATTCATAAAGGTTTTGAATAGGGCTATGTTTTTTGCTATAGTATTATTATAATGGTTCTTATATTCTGAGAAGAAATATTTCAGGTCAACTTCAAGGCTTGAGTCAATCTTATGAAACTTTATAGGATAAAATTCCTTTTCAAAATCCAGTAAATGATTTTTTACACTCACCAACCTTTTTATAGTAAGGCCTTTCACGGCTTTCTTTTTCTCTTCAATGAACATATTATAAGCATCCCAAAATGATATAGGATCATTCTTTCCCTGACTGCCAGAGGTGGCAGCTTTGATAATCTCTATGATTTCAGAAAGAGTAATTTCTGGATTGTTATTTATGACGGATTGATATTTTGCTTCAACCCTCCTCTTTAATAAAATTAAGGCCTCATTTAATACCATAGAATTGTGGAAGGTCTGTTTTATAGCTTGTCTTTCCTGTTCCCAGTATATCGGCTTTATTTTGAATTCTGTTCTGAACTTGAAATATTTTCCCTTTAGGGTTACTGCAAGGTAAATAGAGGTCTCCTCTTTATACAGATATTCTTTTATAGGTTTTCCTTGCTTAATAAGAGGCCTTATAATTTCAAGAACCATTTTATGGGAAATGTCTTTACGATAGGTTCTGTCGAGGTGATAATAAAATGTAGCCATGTTTTTAATTTTTTACAAAGTTGAAACCTTTGTGTGGAAAATAGAAGTGTAGTAAATACGGTAAAATCTCAATTTTATCAATAGAATAAGGGGGCTCCGTAGGGTAACCGTAGAGAAAAATCCGACAAAATACCTCGGTAGAGTAGTAATTCATTGCGAAATTTTCTGAATATCTCCGGCATAGTCCGGAATTACTACGGACTTTTAAAAATAAGTGGTGAAATGTAGTGTGAGCGTAGCGATTCGTTGGCGCAATTAATCCGCCTCTCTCGCTACAACTCAGTTCAATGCCCAAAAACCCGATAGGGATGGGCATTATTTATTTCGGGAAGGGTATCATCAAAGAACCGGTTAGCGTTCAATTATTTATATGTTCAAATGTTGAGACCCTCAGTATAGCAATAATCAACAGTAGAATTTGTTTTTCCAAAATATATGTATATTTGCGCCATGAAATTTACACACTTGCATCATCATTGCCATCATCCTCTCCATCGAGTAGGCAGTAAGTGTATTGTACAATAACCAGAACCATAGCATAACAATATTCCGAAGGCTTACCGTAAAACAGTAAGCCTTTATTATTTTATTTAAATCCAATTATGACACTAAAAATAGCGATACAAAAATCAGGCAGATTATACGATGATTCGGTAAAACTGCTTAAGGAATGCGGCATCGAATTCAACAATAGCCTTAATAAACTGAAAACTGAAGCATCTAATTTTCCGCTTGAAATTCTTTTCCTGCGAGATGATGACATACCCCAATATGTAGCGGATAAAGTAGCTGATATTGGTATAGTAGGTGAAAATGTGGTGATGGAGAAGCAAAAAGACGTGAGGGTACTTGAACGCCTTGGTTTTGGCAAGTGCAGGTTATCCATAGCCTTCCCAAAAGGGAAAAAATATCAGGGAATAAATAGCCTTGGCGGAACCCGCATTGCAACGTCATATACCCATATTCTAACTGGTTTTTTGAAAAAAAATAAAATAAATGCAGAAATACATGAAATAAGCGGTTCCGTTGAAATTGCACCGGGCATTGGGCTAGCTGATGCTATATGTGACTTGGTAAGCTCAGGCAGCACACTCTTCACCAATGGCCTGCGCGAAGTGGAAACTATAATGAAAAGTGAGGCTCTTTTAATTGGCAATCCTTTACTAAGTAAACAGGAGCAGGCTATTGTCGACAAACTTATTTTTCGGATACAGGCGGTAAAAAAAGCATCGAAAAACAAGTACATATTATTGAATGCCCCTAATAAGAACCTGGATAAAATAATTTCGCTTATACCCGGCATGAAGAGCCCTACCATTTTGCCTTTAGCCCAAGAAGGCTGGAGCAGTGTACATTCTGTGCTGATGGAGGATGTGTTTTGGGAAGTGATAGAAAAACTAAAAACAGCTGGTGCGCAGGGTATATTGGTGGTACCCATTGAAAAAATGATTCTTTAAAATGAGAGTAGTTGAATATCCATCCCGGGATAAATGGGAAAGCCTGGCTAAAAGGCCAACAGAAAATTTTTCATCCATAGAAGAGTCAGTGAAAAGCACTATTGAACTTGTCAAAACGAAAGGTGACCCTGCGCTTATACAACTTACCAAAAAGTTCGATAAAGTCACTGTTGACAATATCAAGATAGATGAAAAAGTTATAAAGTCATCAGCGAAAAGTATTCACTCTGCTCTTAAAAAAGCGATTGATACGGCATATAAAAATATCTACACTTTTCACGTTGCACAAGCAAGTAAAGTAGGCAAAATAGAAACTATGCCGGGTGTACTTTGCTGGAGAAAATCGATACCTATTGAAAAAGTAGGATTATATATTCCCGGTGGTTCAGCACCTCTTTTCTCTACGGTACTTATGCTTGGCATTCCTGCTCAAATAGCCGGGTGTAAAGAAGTAATACTATGCACCCCCCCTGGTAAGGGTGGCGAAATAAATCCTGCCATATTGTACGCTGCCTCCATCTGCGGGATAGAAAAAGTATACCTTGCAGGCGGGGCACAAGCCATTGCAGCCATGGCATTTGGAACAGAGACCATTCCGAAAGCGGATAAAATTTTCGGTCCGGGAAATCAATTTGTAATGCTTGCCAAGCAATATGTTTCGCTTAGTGGAGTAGCAATAGATATGCCTGCGGGCCCTTCGGAAGTGCTTGTTATAGCGGATGATTCCGCCAAGCCTGGTTTTGTAGCAGCCGACCTGCTTAGCCAGGCAGAACATGGTCCCGATAGCCAGGTAATATTTGTTTCAACCAGCAAAAAACGAATTGAACTGGTAAACAAAGAACTGAGTACTCAACTTAAAAATTTACCCCGGAAGGCGATTGCCGAAAAGGCATTAACGAATAGCCGGGCTATCCTTCTGAGAAATTTGGATGATGCCATAAGTTTCTCTAACCTATATGCGCCTGAACATCTTATCCTCTGTTGTTCTGGCGCTATGAAGATCGCCGAAAAGGTTATCAATGCAGGCTCGGTGTTCATAGGAAACTATTCACCTGAAAGCGCCGGAGATTATGCTTCGGGTACTAATCATACGCTGCCTACCAATGGCTATACTAGAGCCTATAGTGGAGTTTCTTTAGATAGTTTTGTAAAGAAAATTACCTTCCAGGAAATAAACCCCAAAGGACTATTAAATATTGGTCCTTCTATTGAAATAATGGCAGAAGCAGAACAACTGGAGGGCCACAAGAATGCTGTTACCATTCGTATAAACGAAATAAAAAAAAAGAATGTTTGACCTGAAAAATATATTGCGCCCCAATATTGCAGCCCTTATCCCGTATTCTTCTGCCCGCGAAGATTTCAAAGGTGAGGCCGAGATATTTCTTGATGCCAATGAAAATGCACTGGGTTCTGCTACCGCCAGCCATGCACTTAACCGCTATCCTGACCCGATGCAAATAAAGGTGAAAGAAAAATTGGCAAAACTAAAAGGTATAGATCCGTCTGCCATTTTTCTGGGTAATGGAAGCGATGAGGCAATTGATATTTTAATACGTGCTTTTTGCAATCCCGGAAAAGACAATATCATTATCCTTCCACCTACTTACGGCATGTATGAAGTAGCTGCCCGTATCAATGATGTCGTAGTAAAGGCAGTTAACCTGGATAAAAACTTACAACTTGATTTACCAGGAATAGATTCTGCTATTGATAAAAATACTAAACTAATTTTTGTTTGTAGCCCTAATAATCCTACTGGGGACATTATCTCCAAATCGGATATAGAGGAATTATTAAAATCATTCAATGGTGTGATTGTGGTGGATGAAGCCTACATAGATTTTGCCGATGCAGAAAGTATGCTCCAAGAGATTGGCAAATATCCCAATTTGGTTGTGATGCAAACTTTTTCAAAAGCATGGGGACTTGCAGGATTAAGGGTTGGAATGGCCTTTGCAAGCAATGCTATAATAAGCGTGATGAACAAAATTAAAGCACCTTATAATGTAGGGGCCCTTGCCCAAAAACTTATTTTAGATGCACTGGATAATAGCAATAGGGTATCTGAGATGGCTAGCGTATTGAAAAATGAACGGAAAATGTTAGCTGAAAGATTACCCAATTTCTCATTCGTGAAAGAAGTTCTTCCTTCCAGTGCAAACTTTCTATTAGTAAAAACAAATAACCCAGGTGAACTTTATGATTTCCTCATTTCGCACCATGTGGTAGTGCGCAACCGTTCTTCTTTACCCCTGTGTGAAGGTGGATTAAGAATAACAGTCGGAACGCCCGATGAAAATAAAAAACTACTTTCGCTTTTATCCATATTTGACAAAAAATCTAATCCATGAAAAAGGTATTATTTATAGATAGGGACGGCACCATTATTATAGACCCTGCCGTAACAGAACAGGTTGATTCGATTGAACTGCTTGAGTTTTTACCTGGTGTTATTACTTCGCTGCATAAGATTGCTATGGAAACCGACTATGAACTGGTGATGGTGACTAATCAGGATGGACTTGGAACTGATTTCTTTCCTGAAGAAAAATTCTGGCCGGCACACAATATGATGCTGAAGATATTAAGGAATGAAGGAGTAGAATTCTCGGAAGTATGTATTGACCATTCTTTTCCAAAAGATAATTTACCTACACGCAAACCGGGAATAGGAATGCTCACCAAATACTTTTTGCCGGAGTACGATTTGAAGAATTCTTTTGTGATTGGAGACCGGTTTACAGATATAGATCTGGCAAAAAATCTAGGATGTAAAGCCATTCGCATTAATGGCTACGAATCGAAGCCGGTGGAAAATAATTTAAAGCCCTACCTGGCATTGGATGCCGAGAACTGGAATGCTATTTATAAATTTCTGAAGCTACCAGACAGAGTTGTCAAAAAGCTAAGAAAAACCAATGAAACAGAAGTTACAGTTGAATTGAATTTAGATGGAACCGCAAAGACCAGTATTAAAACTGGAATTAGTTTTTTCGACCACATGCTGGAGCAATTGGGCAGGCATTCAGGTATTGATTTAACCGTTATGGCAAAAGGTGATACACATGTAGATGAGCACCATACCATTGAGGATACAGGAATCGTGCTTGGTGAAGCATTTGCAATAGCATTAGGCCACAAAAAGGGGATTGAACGCTATGGATTTTGCCTACCTATGGATGATTCCCTCGCGCAAGTAGCAATTGACTTTGGAGGAAGAAACTGGATTGAATGGGATGTCGAATTTAAAAGAGAGAAAATAGGTGACATGCCCACTGAAATGTTCTTCCATTTCTTTAAATCATTTTCAGATGGTGTAAAGTGTAACTTGAATATAAAAGCGGAAGGCGATAATGAGCATCATAAGATAGAATCTATTTTTAAAGCATTGGCAAAAGCCATAAAGATGGCTGTAAAACGTGATGCAACCAACATGATTCTACCTACAACCAAAGGAAGTTTATAAATGAATGTAGTAGTAATAAGATATGGGGCAGGCAATATTCAATCGGTGCTTTTTGCCTTGCAACGCATTGGAATAAATCCTGTCCTTTCGTCAGAGCCGGAAGTTATTTCAAAAGCTGATAAGGTTATATTTCCCGGTGTGGGCGAGGCTTCAAGTACTATGAAAGAATTAAAGTCGTCGGGACTTGATACCGTCATCAAAGAACTTAAACAACCATTTCTTGGAATATGTCTCGGGCTTCAGCTTATGTGCAAACACTCGGAAGAAGGGGATGTTGATTGCCTGGGAATATTTGATCTGAAGGTTAAAAAATTTGCTCCTTCGTCTGTTTATAAAGTTCCGCATGTAGGCTGGAATAACATTGAGCAATCGGAAGGGCCTTTATTTAAAGGTATTCCGGAGAATAGTTACGTGTATTATGTTCATAGTTTTCATGCGGAAATAGGAAAAGAAACCTGTGCAAAAACGAATTATATTAATCCATTTAGCGCATCTCTTTCAAAGGATAATTTTTATGCCGTGCAGTTTCACCCCGAAAAAAGTGGCACCACTGGAGAAACGACTTTGCAAAACTTTATAAGTTTATGATACGCGTAATTCCTGCCATAGATATTATAGATGGAAAGTGTGTACGTCTTGCCTATGGTGATTTTTCGAAGAAGGTGATATATGACGAGAACCCGGGCGAAGTAGCTAAACGTTTTGAAGATGCCGGAATAAAACGACTGCATTTAGTCGACCTGGATGGAGCAAAGCAAGGTGCAGTGATAAACTTCCGCGTATTGGAAAAAATCGCTTCGCAAACAAATCTTACTATTGATTTCGGGGGAGGAATAAAAACCCACGAAGACATTCAGATTGCTTTTAATAGTGGTGCATCTATGATATCTACCGGCAGTATTGCAATAAAAAATAAATCACTTTTTAAAGAGTGGCTGATGGCATACGGAGCGGAAAAAATAATAGCTGCGGCTGATGTGAAAAATGAAAAAGTAGCCATATCGGCTTGGCTAGAAGATAGCGGCATCTCCGTCTTCGATTGCATAAAAGAATTAGTAAGGGACGGAGTTACACAGATTATTTGCACAGATATTTCGAAAGACGGAAGCCTTGCCGGGCCTGCAACAGAGCTATATAAGAACATACTGTCGCGGGAAAATAATTTCAGCCTGATTGCAAGTGGAGGCATTAGTTGCTTGCAAGATATTGAGTTGGTAGAGCATGCTGGCTGCAAAGAAGTGATAGTTGGAAAAGCGCTATATGAGGGTAGAATTCAATTAAGTGATTTAAAACCTTTCATTTTATAAAATGCTTACTAAACGTATTATACCATGCATGGATATCCGCGATGGAAAAATTGTGAAGGGAATTAACTTTCTTGACATAAAGGAAGTCGGCGATCCGGTGGAACAAGGCGCTTATTATGCCCAACAGGGTGCCGATGAATTAGTTTATTTAGATATCACCGCTACGAATGAAAACCGGAAAATATTTCTTTCACTTGTGAGGGAAATAGCGCAGACTATAAATATACCGTTTACCGTTGGTGGAGGCATTTCTACTATAGATGATGTATCTGCATTATTGGATACAGGTGCCGACAAGGTTTCCATTAATTCAGCAGCCATAAAAAATCCTGAACTTATTACTGCACTAGCACATCGTTTTGGCTCCCAATGCATCGTCATTGCAATGGACATAAAAAATGAACAAGATAATTGGTTTGTCTATTTGAATGGAGGTAAAATAAAAACTTCACTGCAAGCTTCTACCTGGGCAAAGGAGGCAGAAGAACTGGGTGCAGGGGAAATATTGCTTACATCTATGAACAACGATGGAACTAAAAATGGTTTCGCTAATGACGTGACGAGAACTATATCACAACAACTACACATACCTATAATTGCATCCGGAGGGGCAGGCACTATGCAGCACTTTGCCGATGCATTCACCGTTGGAAAAGCAGATGCGGCGCTCGCTGCGAGCGTATTCCATTATAAAGAGATTGAGATACCTGTACTTAAAAAATTCCTCGCCACTAATAATATACCTGTAAGAATATGAAAATAGATTTTGCAAAATTTGAAACAAGCCTCGCGCCTGCTGTTATCCAAGACTTTGAAACCGGAAAAGTTCTTATGCTGGGCTATATGAATGAAGAAGCCCTTGCCAAAACGCAACAAGAAAATAAAGTTGTTTTTTTCAGCAGAAGTAAAGACCGTCTGTGGATGAAGGGGGAGGAGTCAGGCAATATCCTACACGTAAAGGAAATATTGGCTGATTGTGATAACGATGCTATTCTTATCAAAGCTATCCCGACTGGGCCAGTTTGCCACACGGGTGCAGATACTTGCTGGGATGAAAAAAATGAACCTGACTTTTTGAAACGTTTGGAAAATATTATTCAGCAACGAAAGAATGAAGCATCTGAAAAGTCTTATACGGCATCACTTTTTAAAGCGGGGATAAATAAAATAGCGCAAAAAGTGGGAGAAGAAGCTATTGAACTGATAATAGAAGCCAAGGACAGCAACGATGAACTCTTTTTAAATGAGTCTGCTGACTTACTATTTCACTACCTGGTGCTGCTTGCAACAAAAGACAAAAACATGGACGACGTGATAGAAGTGTTGAAGAAGAGGCATGGATAATGGTATTTGCTAAAGTGATCAATATAGAAAACAATATATTGTAGTGTAGTTCGTTTTAGCTATAATTGCTCTCCATGCAAAAATCCCCCTGTAGAACAGCATTTAAATTCCTTTTTCTTTGGAGCTTCGTCCTTTTATACGTTCAAAGCGGTTTAGGACAAGCCATTATTAAAGGCAATGTAACCGATAGCCTAAATATTCCGGTTCCATACGCTGCAGTAGGTTTACTTAATACAAAAGACAGCTCGTTGATAAAAGGAGCCCTTTGTAACGATTCTGGGGTATATACATTTGACAATATAAAGCCCGGTGCTTATTTGATCAAGGTTCAGGTTATTGGTTATTCAGAACAATTCAGCCAAGTTGTAAAGGCAGACAGCATTATCAATATAGTTCCTGTTATACAAATGAAAGGCTCCGGTAATAATTTAAAAGCAGTTAGAGTTGTAGCCGATAAGCCTTTTATGGAGCATCAGGCAGATAAAATAATCTTTAATGTGGAGGGCAGTGTTGTTTCATCTGGTAAGAATGCGCTTGAAGTGCTAAATGATTTAGCCGGGGTAACTGCCGATGATAATGCCAACATAACTGTGCATGGCAAGGGTGGAGTGTTGGTGCTGGTAGATGATAAACCAATTTATATGGATTTGGCTACTTATCTTAGAAGCATTGATGCGAGCCAGATAGAGAAGATAGAGGTAATCAGTAATCCTTCAGCTAAGTATGAAGCATCGGGCAAATCGGTTATTAATATCATACTTAAGAAAGATAAAAACCTCGGGCTTAACGGGCAGTTTACAAGCAATTACCGTCAGTGGATGTATGCAGGATTCAACGAGAATTTGAACATAAATTACCGCACTAAAAAGTTCAACTTTTTTGCTAATACGGGAGTAAATTTCTTTCATAATTATACTACCCATACTATTAACGAAACCATTGAAGGTGCAAATGCTATGCAGTTAGTGTTTAATGAGAATGCTCCCCAGGTTACCCAGGGCGCAAGAGATTACAGTACGGCGGGGATAGACTTTACACCGGATAACAAGCAAACCATTACGTTGTCGGTGGATGGCTATTCGTTGCTCGTACCTGATAAAATCACCATTAATAATACTACAAACATACGCTCTCAGAATGGTTCGATCGATTCCAGTATATATAACCCTTCTGTTACCAGCGACAAGGAAACGCAGATTGTTTATGGCATTGATTATAAGTTCAAGATTGATTCAGATGGAAAGGAGTTATCGGCCAATATGAGCTTTCTTCCGTACAGGGGCTCTAATTCTATACAAAATTCCATTTACTCGTATGATGGCACGGGAGATGTATTATTGCATGCTCCTGAATTGTCGAGTGCGTACGAACCATCAACTATAGACATATGGCATGGCAAGGTTGACTATACTCAGCCGTTTGATAAGAAAAGCAAGCTCGATATGGGGTTTGAAGAAGAAAATGCGATGCTCGATAACAATGCTGCGTTTTATAATATTGTACAAAATGTAAATGTGGTGGATACTACCCGCACTAATCATTTCAATTTTCAAGAGAATGTTTTTGCAGGATATGTAAACTATTACCGCAAGCTAAGTAAAAAGGTTGACCTTCAGGCAGGGGTAAGGGCAGAACAAACAAATGACAAGGGCATACAATATGTGCACGATACGTCTTTTACCCGCAACTATCTTAATCTTTTCCCAAGTGCGGAATTAAGCTGGGAGTTGAATGATGCCAATTCATTTTCGTTATCCTATTCCCGCCGAATCGACAGGCCTGATTACGACGATATGAACCCATTTATAACCGTACTAAGCCCATATAATTATTCAGATGGAAATATTAATCTTCTACCCCAGCTTTCTGATAATTACGAGCTTGACTATAACCTGGGCGACCTAATCAACACCACTTTTGGTTATGTTCATTTTACCAATGTTATGGCTGAAGGAACACATCAACAGGATGGTTCTTATATAACCTATAATACGCCTATAAATATTGGTAGCTACAATGTGTATTATATGGAAATAACTTCAACATTACGACCCATTAAATGGTGGACATCCATTAACACATTAAATACCTACCACGATCATTATTTTGGCACGTTCAGTGGTGATGCAGTTAATAATTCAAATCTTTCTTACCAGTTTCACAGTAACAACATGTTTAATTTCAAACATGGTTGGCGGGCGCAAATAGTGTACTGGTATCATTCATCAAATCTTAATGCAGTGTTTGTGGAGTCTCCCTTATCAAATCTTGATATGGGTGTAGGAAAGTATTTTGATGATGACAGGTTTTCGGTTAACCTGAATGTTACAGATGTGTTTGCAACCCGGATAAATACCAGTACTCAAATTTCTCCCGGTCTCAGCATAGTTGATACCCGCTACAATGATTACCGGAAAGTACGCTTGAGCTTAACCTGGAAGTTTGGCAAATCGCAATACCACAGGCAGGAAGAAAATAACAAGAAGAATATACCTTTAAAGGGGGGACAGCAATAACTGTATAAAAACTACATTTAATACTGGTTACTAATCTCGACAGCTTTCTCTAAAAATTCATCACGTCCTTCCATTACGCCTTTTATTGTTTCATTAACAATTACATCAGGAATGAATCCAATGCCGTAAAGTTGCGAGCCGTCCTGTTTCAACACTTTCATGCCTGTAAATACTATTCCATATCCACCGGGCAAATAAATCTGGTTTATATTTCCGTTCGTGCCTGCCGTTGGCTGTCCAACAATGGTTGCCAATCTATATCCCTGGATAAATCCCATATAACTTTCGGCATAACTTATAGCGCCTCCCCCGGTTATAAAAATAATTTTTGCAGTTAAATGAGGTTTTTCCGGGGTCATTTCCCATCCGAAAGGCTGGAACCCGCTTACAGTATAATTCGGGTAAATAATTTCAGGTACCCGCATCCATGTTTTGCAAGTATCATTCATAGTCAATAAGTGAGAAATAAACTCATGGTTACTATTGGGATATCCCCTTAAATCACAAATGATACATTTTGCTTTTTCGAGTTCAGGCATCAAGCTATCAATCTCCGGCTCGCTTATTTGATCTATATTTAAATAGTAGGTAGACGCATCAATTTCCTTATATTTTGTTGTGTTTTCGGTTAAACCGTAATATGCATTGGCATTCAATAGCCTGCTTAAGGATGCCGATTTGGGCGTTCCGCCGGGTGGAATTACTTCCAGGTTTAGTTTTGATGAATCAGGGCCATATAAAATCTCCATATTTTCCCGCTCCTCCAACCACCCCTTCGTTCCTGCCGAGATATACTGTGCAACGCTGTCATAATATTTTCTTGAATTAATATTTTCTATTTTCTTAATCTCTGTACCTATAGTAAGGGTAGATGATTTATCTAAAATTTTAGTTATTATCAATTTATTTTCAATCCACGCTATTTCAATTGGGGGGAGAAAACTAAAATTTTGATTACCGGAATATGAATAGACATGCCCGTGCCCATCATGCAGTTTCGAGGCAAATCTTTTCAGTATTGGCAGAAAACATTCATTATTCTCACAGGATGCATTCTCTTTTAATGCCTGTGTAAATGCTTCTTCCCAATTTGTTTTTATCACATCAAAATACGGAAAAAAGTGCTGCATCTTATTATAGTAAATAACCAAATCAGCATAATGAAGATCCTTACCATCTTTATCCATGCTTTGTTCATTTAGTTTTTTGAGTAAAGAATTAAATGATGCCGTATCCGCAGCAGGATAGGTCTGTTCCGTCGTTCCATATAACATCAATGGAACGGTGCAATGAATCTCATTGCCAAGATCAGCATAAAAAGGTTTGTCGATGGATGGTTTAAAAGTAAATAGGGGCTCGGCCATGATCATTTTAGAGTTGTCTGTCGTATTAGCTACCTTCACGCAATTCTTCCCTTCATAATGTTCGTTTGTAACAACCATAACGGTACCGGTTTTGCTATTGTTGCGATTACCGGGCCCTTTACTAAAGCCAATAGGGGTAATATTGAGAGAATCATTTTCAAACCCATCAGAAAAAATCACTGTCGATTCACCTTTTGAATCTTTTATAGAAAACTGCATATTATCTACAAACATGGGCAAAGTGTCAGCAGTAAAGGCGCCAAAATAAATGTATCTGGCAAGGCTATCTATCTTGCCTTTCACCTTGTATTGGGACCAATCACCACTTACTATAGGTCGGTCGGACATATTATCAAAAAATAATGTTTTGTCGCGTGAGGTGGTATCTTTATCCACTCTCGCCCATAAATATCCTTTAGAGGCATTGTTTTTCCCCATTTTTACATACGCCGTATATTCAAACTCCTTACCGATATAAGGTTTAGCATCCATTCTTTTAGTAATGGTACAAAATGAATATCCACCACCCCCTGATTCATCCGAAATAGCAATTAAACGATTTATCCTTTCAGATTGATATACGTCATTAAGTCTTTTTTTTCCATTACCAAGTCCTAAATGCTGCCAATAGATTTCCTTATAGTCTTTTACATTTGGAGGAGTAACACTTTTCACATCAAACTGTATGGAATCATTTACCGAATAGATAAGTACCGAAGGTGCAACAGGCTTGAAAAGCTTATTTAAAACAGCTAACAGTTCTTTCTTATCAGAAGCTTTCTCCACTTCTTTTACTCCATAAAGAGCAAATTTATTCCAATCAATTTTCGAAGCTTCATCGCTGGGATGGAAATATCGTACATAGCCGTAAAGTTTTGCAAAACTTTTAATGTTCTCTGTAGGAGTTGTAGTGGTATTTTGTTCCTTAGATTGGCAGGAAATGCAGGTCCCCGCAACTACCAAGGCAATTAATTGTATTGCTTTCATTTTATAGAATTTGCTTACTACTTACAATATTACAAATTTTTGGTTCTAATACATCTATTATGGACATTGCAATTATGTTGCACCCTTTGCAATTTGTTTTCATACTAAATTGCTTCCCTCCCCGTTCTTGTTAGGTAGCACAACTAACTAAGTATTCATATATTTGCTGCGACTGCAGAATCAACCTACGCCGATAGTTCACACATAAACCGACTTCATGAATGAAAGCTATACTTTTACTTTTTGTTTTATTTATTGACCTTTCATTGGGTTGTATCCATTTGGGAGGCACCCAAGCTAATGCCCAGGCCAAAGTAGTGCTCGATGCACATAGTGCCGGCAATGGACTATCTACATGGAATATAACCACCTCATATCCCAACGAGCTTATTATTATTTCAGCCGGAGGATATGGCACTGGCGGAGACTCCTTAGATATTACGCCGGGAACTGTAACAGTAAACGGCCATAATGCAACCTATCTGAATGAAGGTTTATGGCTCAGTCAGAATTTTTCATGGAACGCTTCTATATGGGCTTATATGGCTCCAATACCCGGTACATATACTTGTACTTGCACAGAAACAGGACTTATAACTCCCTATTACTTTAATTTTGCTTCGTCGGTTTACCAACCTAATTGTCCCATAGGATTAAACTTGAGTAACATTGTTATTGGCGGAACGGATTCAAATCATGGCCCTACTACCATATCAGCTACCATTACCACTACCGAAAAGGGAGCATGGATATATGGCACGGTTGATAACAATGATAATGGAGCAACCGGAACAGTAGCCTGGAACGGTCAATTAACCGAAACGGATAATACGTACATAAGCGATGGGGTAGATGGTGCACAAGCTGATTCCACATACGCTTTGGCCGGAACGTATACTATTACATCTACCGATATAGGGGCATCTAATGTTTGGATGACTATAGCGCTAATTGCGGTACAACCTAATGAGAGTTGCTGTAATTTAGCCGACTCCGCCGCAGTATTACAGAATATAAAATGCAATGGGCAAAACACAGGCAGCGCCATAGGAGTTCCACTTCATGGTCATGCACCCTACACGTATTCATGGTCACCGGGTGGACAAACCACCGCCACAGCTACGGGCTTATCTGCTGGAAAATATACTATAACCATCAGCGATACCATTGGGTGCAGCGCCAGCTCCTCTGTAACCATCACCCAACCAACAGCTATTACCTATAGTGTTACTTCGTCGGTAGCAACCTGTATTGATACCAATGGCGCTATAAGCGTTTCTGCAAAAGGCGGTACTCCGGCATATACCTATCTCTGGAACCCGGGAGGAGGAAGTAATTCCACCAATACCAGATTGAGCTCGGGAACCTATACCGTAACTATTACGGATGCCAATGGGTGTGAAGCAACAACCTCGGGTTTTGTGGGCATCAACAAAACATTCTCAGTGTCTGTTTCTATTTCAGGACACGATACTCTCTGTAAAGGGCAAAGTACTATACTCAATGCTTCGGGGGCTACTAGTTATCTCTGGTCCCAGGGTAGTACGCTGTCATCCGTTACGGTAAGTCCTGCAAGTACAACAACCTATAAAGTAATCGGGACGACGGGTGTTTGCTCCGATACGGTTTCCTATAAGGTATCAGTATACCCACCTTTAGACGTAAGCAAACTACAAAATGATTCTATATGTCCCGGTCAGCCAGTTACGTTAAAAGTAACTACCGCGGGAGGCAAGCCTCCTTATACATATGTCTGGAACAACGGGATTACCAATAATAGCCCGGGGCCCATTACAGTATCTCCCAAGGTTACTATAACTTACAATTTGTTGGTGACAGATGGTTGCAATTATACGGCACTCGATAGCGAACAAATTACAGTGGTTCCGGTTGGAAAGGCATCTTTCTTGCTGGCACCCGATACGGTAACCAACGGAGAGCGGGTAACCTTTACCAATACAAGCACGGGTAGTACCTATTATGTGTGGAGCTTTGGCAACGGAGGAGTATCCGGCGCTAAAAACCCTACTTATGCCTATGCCGATACAGGTATTTACCAGGTTATACTTATTGCTTATAATGCCCTTGGTTGTTTTGATTCCGCCACGGCAGATGTTTATGTGGAACATAGAGTAATCTTTCCGAATGTATTTACTCCTAACGGAGATGGAGTAAATGATGTATTTTATTTTACTATCCTGGGAGCACAGTGCTTCCATTGCGATATATATAATCGCTGGGGAAAAGTGATATACCAGATAGATAATATTAAACAAGGTTGGGATGGGAAGATACAGTCTTCGGGAGATCTTGCACCTGACGGAACATATTATTACCTGATAAACTATTGCAACTATGATAATACATCTATACAGTTGGCTGGCTTTTTAGAGCTTATCGGGAATAAAAAATAAAACAAAGCTGATTGTTGCCTAAGACCGGTAACATATCTTAACATTTGCCATCATTTGCATTTCCTTCAAACATGTATCTTTGAGGCATATCTCAAAAATACATGTTCCACATACAACCTATCTTATATGTTATTATAGCGCTCACTGTTGCGGGGCTATGGAAAATTTTTGAAAAAGCGGGCGAAAAAGGCTGGAAGGCTTTAATACCTGTTTACAACTACTATATCTGGCTGAAAATAGTAAAGCGCCCCTGGTGGTGGATATTTATCTTTTTAATTCCCGGCGTGGGTTTTATGATGTACATGGTAGTTTCTGCCATTACCGGGACTGCTTTCCAGAAGAAGAAAGTTTGGGAGATGATTCTTTCCGGGATTTTCTTTTTTATTTACCTGCCTTATTATGGTTTTAGCAAAGCTGCGTTTCAATTGCCTGTTGCCGATAATGCGAAGAAAGAAAAAGCATCTTCAGGCCACGAATGGACGGAAGCCATTGTGTTTGCAGTAATTGCTGCTACCATTATACGTACCTTTTTCTTTGAAGCCTACACTATTCCTACACCTTCGGAAGAAAAAACACTGATGGTGGGCGATTATCTTTTTGTAAGTAAAGCAAGTTACGGAGCCCGCATACCGATGACCCCTATCTCTTTCCCATTTGCGCATACCACTATTGTAGGCAGTGTAAATTCTTATTTGGAGTGGCTGGAATTACCATACATACGCATACCCGGTTACACTTTAGTAAACCGCCACGATGCGGTTGTTTTTAACTTCCCCGAGGGTGATACCGTGTGTGCGAATATTGATAACCCAAGCTATTACCAATTATGCCGTTCAAATGGCAGGCAGTCTGTATTGAACAATCAACCTATTCGTATGATGGACGGGTTGGAATATCCGGGTGCCGTTATTGCGAGGCCATTGGACCAGGAAGAGAATTATATTAAACGTTGTATTGCTATTGCGGGGGATACCCTTTTTATAAAACATGCCCAGGTATATATTGACGGGGAGAAAGATGAACTGCCCGATCAGTCGCAGATGAAATACATTGTTACTACTAAAGGCCAGCCACTTGACCCATCGATATATGCCAAACTGGATATTACAGACGATCGTGATTCGGGCTTTAATCCTCCGGATACCTATTTATATGCCCTTAATCTTACCAAGCACAGCGCTGAGCAAATAAAATCGTACATGAATGTGGTCTCCGTGGTGCCTGATATTGAAGATAGTGGGTTGGCCGATACCAAAGATATATTCCCTTTTTCGCCCCGGTACAGATGGAACGTTGACAATTTTGGTCCGCTTTGGATACCGAAGGAAGGAGCTACAGTGAAGTTGGATACTGGTAATCTTCCCTTGTATCGCCGTATAATTGGGGTTTTTGAACACAATACACTGGATGTGCAAGGCGCTACCATAAAGATTAATGGGGTAGCGGCTACCAGCTACACGTTCAAAATGAACTACTATTTTATGATGGGAGATAACCGCCACAATTCTGTCGATTCCCGTTTTTGGGGTTTTGTACCCGAAGACCATGTGGTAGGCAGGGCCTCCTTTGTATGGATGTCCCTAAAGAAGAATTCCCATTTCCCGAAAAATATCAGGGTAAAACGCTTATTCACTTTTGTTAATCCCGAAGGGCTTTCAAGGTCTTATCTTTTACCGGGATTGATAATTATTCTGATTGCATTCCTCTACTTCTACATCAAGAATGCGAGAATGGAAAAGAGAAATCCTACAAAGCCAAAGAAATAATTCAAGGAAAGTAAGCCTTAATTGCTCTGGATTTGGTCAACGGCGTGAATTGTGCCACATATTGACTTTACTACGCGGGATATAAGTATCCGGTAAAATATCATTTCAGATGATTTCATAGCAACAAAAAAGAGAGGAAAAAATCCTCTCTTAATTAATTATAAGTATCTGATCTAAATAATTACTCAGCAGAAGCAGCAACCGGCTTTCCAGCAGCAGGAGCAGCCGCAACTTCAGTATCGTTGTGTTGCTTTTCCTCAATACGTGCTTTTTTGCCTTTCGCCTTGCGTATGTAGTAAATCCTGGAGCGACGAACCACCCCTTCTTTATTTACGTCAATTTTTTCAATAAAGGCAGAGTTTACAGGAAATATCCTTTCAACACCCACACCATTGGAAATTTTACGTACGGTAAAGCTGGCTGAAGAGCCTTCGCCACGACGTTGGATAACAACACCTTGATATTGTTGGATACGTTCTTTATCACCTTCTTTGATTTTATAATGTACGGTAATAGTATCACCGGCTTTGAAAGAAGGTATATCTTTCTTGGGAGCTAATTTCTCTTCAACGTATTGTATAAGATTCATGGCTATGGTTTTTTTAAAGGGCTGCAAATATAAGTAATAATTGGGAATTAGAAATTAAGAATTAAGCCTAATTTTGCACAAATTATGGTTTTCTAAATATTAATTCCTAACTAACAAGGAGTTATGCGAGTGAAAGTGGGTGATACTGTGAGGTTTTTAAACGAAAAAGGCGAAGGGGTTATAAAAGCCTTTGTTTCGTCAGTAAAAGCACGTGTTGAAACCACAGAAGGCTTCGAGATAGAGATGCCAATTAAGGAATTGGTCCCTTTGCCACCCATATCGCTAAAAGATATAAAGGTTTTAGCTCATAAAGAAGCTGTTAGCTACCAGCTACAGACCAAAAGCTTTGAAAGCAAAGCCCATGCGAAGGATGAAATGATAGTAGACCTCCATATTGAAAAACTGATGGAGGATTATTATGGCTTAACCAATTCTGAAAAGTTAGATATACAAACCACCCATTTTCGTAGAAAACTGGCTATGGCTATTAATGGGCATATTACTAAAGTGGTGTTTATACATGGGGTAGGGAATGGTGTTCTTCGCCAGGCTATAAGGGAGTTATTGAGTACCTATGAAGGCATTGTCTATTCCGATGCATCTTACAAACAGTTTGGAGCCGGCGCCACTGAAGTAAGGATAGTATCGAGAAATAAAAGCAGGGGAAGCCTCTAAAAGCTAAGAACTATGAGGTAAGAACTAAGAGTGAAATGCTAGTAACTCTTACCTCGTAACTTAATAAGCTCTCACGTTCTTTCCTTCCATAAAGTTGATGAAGGAGCGGTTTACTACCTTATTACCTCCAGGGGTAGGGTAGTTACCTGTAAAGTACCAGTCGCCTTTATGGTCGGGGATAGCTTCGTGCAAGCCTTCCACAGATTGGTAAATAATCTCCACGTCAGCTTTTATATCGGCAGGACGCAGCAATTCGGTTATTTTACGTGTGATTTGATCAGGTGTAAAGAGGTCGTATATTTGTTTCACCAGGTTCACTGCTTGCTCACGGGGCTGTTCATCCATTATTTTGGCTTTCTCATAGATTTCTTCCAGCAAATTATCCTTGAAAGATTCTTTCAACAGCGCTATAGCCGCCTGGAATGCCACCAAGTCGCCTATTTTAGCCATATCAATGCCGTAGCAATCAGGGTAACGGATTTGCGGGGCTGAAGAAACGATGATAATCTTCTTAGGCCCTAACCGATCTAATATCCTAAAAATGCTTTGTTTTAGGGTAGTTCCTCTTACAATAGAATCATCGAGTGTAACTAATGTATCTATTCCTTTACGTATAACTCCGTAAGTGGTGTCATACACATGGGCAGCTTTATCATTACGGTTGATGTCGTTCGTTATAAAGGTACGAAGCTTAGTATCTTTTAGTGCGATCTTTTCTACCCTCGGATGTATCGACAAAAGCTTCATTAATTTTGCCTTATCGTTGGTTCCCGCTATTTTATCCAGTTCATTTTCCCTTGCTTTTTGAAGGTAATGTTCCACCTCTTCCATCATTCCCAAAAAGGCCAGTTCAGCTGTGTTGGGAATGAAAGAGAAAACCGTATTCTCCAAATCGTAGTTAACGGATTTCAGTACCGTGGGTGCAAGTATTTTACCAAGATTTTTACGTTCCTTATATATGTCCTGATCGTTACCTCGGGAGAAATAAATCCGTTCAAATGAACAAGACCTTTTTTCTTCGGGTTTTAATATTTCGACTTCCGAAACGGCACCATCGCGTTTTACAATAAGGGCATGGCCAGGTTTCAATTCCTTTACCTGGTTGGTTTGAATATTAAATCCTGTGCGCAGTGCTGGCCTTTCAGACGTGGCCACCACAATTTCATCGTCGTGGTAATAAAATGCAGGACGTATGCCATTAGGGTCTCTTAATACAAAGGCATCGCCATGACCTAATAGACCGGCAATGGTATATCCTCCATCCCAGCGTTTGCTGGCATCGTATAATATGTTCTTTAAATCAAGGTTTTGCGCAATGAGTGAAGAGATTTCCACATTGCTATGTCCTTCATCTTTAAACTTATTGAAAAGCTTGTCGTTCTGTTTTGACAGAAAATGGCCTATTTTTTCGAGAATTGTTACAGAATCTGTTTTCTCACGAGGATGCTGGCCAAGTTCAATTAATTTATTGAAAAGTTCATCTACATTGGTAAGGTTAAAATTACCTGCAATCACCAGGTTTTTGGTGAGCCAGTTATTCTCCAACATCAAGGGATGACAGTTTGCCCGCGCATTTTTTCCATACGTGCCATAGCGCACATGCCCTAATAGTAATTCGGCCGCAAATGGAACGTTTTTTTTCATCCATTCGGCATCTTCCAGTTTGTGAGGCTTATTTTCTTGAACATTCGCCAGGCGGCGGTTTATCTTTCCAAAAATTTCCTCCAATGCATTTTGTGAAGGGGAGCGCAACCGGTGAATAACGGGCATACCAGGCGGCATATCGAATTTTACTGCTGCAACACCAGCACCGTCTTGTCCGCGATTATGCTGCTTTTCCATAAGCAGGTACAGCTTATGGATGCCATAGTAGTCTGTTCCGTACTTTTCTTTGTAGTAACTCAGTGGTTTTAAGAGTCTTATAAGGGCTATACCACAGTGTTCATGAATTTCGTCGCTCATGGAGGTTCGTATTGGGATGCAAAGTTACTAAAAGCCCAGATAATAAGTATAGAAGTAGATTAAGAACTACTGTATTTAGGCTGATAAATTCTCTTGCTTGGCGCTAGAAACTCTTTCTTCACGATTATAAATAGTGGAAAGAAATTGGTACAGTTCAGGATGCCGATGCTTAAATTTTTCGGGGCTGTCAAAAAAATATTCACTTACCACAGCCAAAAATTCCGCATTGTTGGTAAGAGCATAAGGATTGATGTCAGATGTTCCGGCTTCAATTTTCTCCATCTCGTTTTTAATTTCATGCAGCCAGGGCCCCACATACTGGCGTTTCATCAATGCTTCTGGTATGCCATCAATCACTCCATCTTCCTTATCGAGCAAATGCACAAATTCGTGAACACCTACATTATACTCATGTGGGAGTCCATCAAAAGCAGCGATTAAATCGGGCTTTGATAATATTACAATACCATTTTGAAAGCGATTGCCAACCATGCCTGTAATGTATTCCCGGTGACCTTCGAATCGTTGGGTTTGGAAATGTTCATCAAAACTATTGGGATAGATTAACACATTACGCACATCCGGATAATTGTATTCCGGAAAAGCAAATGTGGGGATAATAGCGCTGGAAGCAACCATTAGCCGGATGGTGTCATCAATGTTCGTATCTATTCCTTCAATGGTTTTAGTAGCTACAAAACGTTGAACACGCTTTTCAAAAAGAAACTTGTCCGAATCATTCAGTTGTGAATAAAACAAAACTTTTTGGCTAAGGACATTCCGCCATGATTGAGGAAATTCTTCCTTCAATTTTCTTTTTATATGTCTCTTTTTTAGAAATACCTTTCGTGAAAGAACTACCCCTATTAAAATAGCTACGCCTAAAATTATTGCAGTTAGTTTATCCATATTAGAATGATGCACATAAATACCCTATGGTAAGACGATCTTATTCCAATACTATTCTTCCGGTAAAAATAGCAGAGCCTGTTTCCGTATATACCCGGTATATGTAAACTCCTTTAGGCTGGGATGATAAATCAATTTGATAATTTGATGATTTGGTAATTTGATAATTGGAATACACTTTTTCCCCAAGTACGTTATATACCTCAACTGACCACTGACTACTGATGTCTGATAACTGAATGGTGAATTGTCCGGTGGTTGGATTAGGATACACATTTACTGATGGCGTAGAAGAGATGGTTGGAACAGATGCAGTAGATTGCCCGGTTATATTAATATTATCAAGATACATGGCTGCACCGTTGCCCGAAATATTTTCGAATGAGAATAGCACATCTTTCATTCCTGCAAGGGCGGGAAGATGTATTGTATCTGTTCTCCAATTATTACTTAGTGGAACAAAAATGCCATTTTTGTTGGTATCGGCCCCGGTTGAAACCATATTGCTGGTTGTACCTAATGCCATTCCACCTTTAGAATAAATTTGTTTAAATGTTTGTCCGCAATCAGTGGAATAATAAATGTTCAGCGTATCACTCAAGTTAATACTGAAAGGGGCATAAGCCACATCAAAATAAATTACCGGTTTTAGCATATCAGTAAAATCATACTCAGGAGTATAAATCTGTTGGTGTTGTCCAATAACATCAACCGCAGGCTTACCCGGAGGAGTAGCCCAAAGCCCTGTATAAATAGTATTAAGATCAGCTATCACCTGGGTATTATTGAAGTAGATGCATTGGCTGCTCTTACCATAACCGCCCACATTGGTATTCAACTGCCAGGTGTAGCTGTATCCATGTGGATTATTGATTACCCATCCTGCAGGAGGGAATGTAGCAGACTGAAAATTTTGTGCTATAGGTGGCACAGCAGAATCGGAAACAGAAATATAGGCTTTCCGGATAGCGGTATCTACCACATTCCCGACTGTTATAACTTCCGTAACATCGTATGTGCCGGGTGTATTATAAATAACGGTAGGCTTTGCAGCATTGGATACGGATGGATTCCCGCCCGGAAACAACCATTGGTATGATGCGATAGGCGATGTAGAAATACTCGAATCGCTGAAAATAACGTTAAGATTCTTACAACCGAAAGTGGGCGTACCACTGAAATAGGCTGAAGCCTTTGGTGGTTCAATACCGATAACCGCTTCATTCCACCAGTTAAATTGATAGCCGATTACATTTAATGCACTAGGAGAATAGTAGCCATTATCATATCCGCTCCAGCCCCAGTTCATATCGAAATTATTGTTTACATCATACCCGTCGCATACCCAAGTGTGGCCTTCGTTATGTACCGAATCATTTCCCACATATTGAACGGGGCGGCTATTATTGAGCTCGTTTTCTATTAGCGCAACCCAGTTTGCATAAGTATAATTTGATTCATATACACCTTGAATAGTAGCAGCGTTATACCCAAAATATTTTACGTACGAATTTTGCGAACATACCGGGTAATCGCCATCAATAACCCAAGCTCCGCTTCCCGGTGGACTATAATTCATATCTACACTTACTCCGCAATCGTACATTAATTTGGCTACTTCATTATTTGGGCCGTTAACACTATAGGGCATAGCAGACCAAACATAAGTAGATGTGTCATAATCAGCAGCCAGAAAACCATAGGTGTTTGCAAAACCATCTATGGTTTTTTCCCAGTACCCACTATATCCATGCCCGTGCGGAGGGTATGACCAG
>Ga0206805_1031_pt1 | contig 32498 bp, 28 predicted proteins | sample Alteio_BWOrgCont_59_FD_152890 | JGI IMG/M metagenome (GOLD analysis project Ga0206805, IMG submission 152890) | Enriched cells from forest soil in Barre Woods Harvard Forest LTER site, Petersham, Massachusetts, United States -... | ecosystem: Environmental > Terrestrial > Soil > Temperate forest >... | reverse complement strand
CGCGCGGCACATGCAACATTTTCCCAATGGTGATTTCACACCGTGAAAAGGGCAGGGGGATCTGAAAGCGGTCCCAGCTTTTCAACCAGAGTTTCCAGTTCAAATGATACGAGACCGGGACCGCCGGCAACCCGGTCACTTGTGCCAGGGCCATCACGCCGCTCTGCACGGCGTAACAGGGTCCTCGCGGCCCGTCAGGCGTGATCGCGACGTCGTAGCCGTGGTCGGTCATGGTCGCCAGTTCGAGCAATGCCTGCGGCCCGCGCCGGCTGCTTGAGCCGCGAACGGATCGCACGCCAAACCGTTCAAGGATCGCCGCAAGAAATGCCCCGTCCCGGCTGGCGCTGACCAGTCCGGCCAGCCCGGCGGTCCGGTGATGGCGGCGTCCCAAAACAGAATGCAACTTCATGGAGAGCGCCAGGCGGTTATGCCAGGTGCAGTAGATCACCTGGCGAAGATCCTTGCGCGTCATAAATCCGTGCGGATCCTTGACCCGGTAACGAAGGGTCACTGAAACCAATTTAACAGCCATCCAGATGACTTGCGCTCCAAGATGTTGATGCCATTTCGGAGAATGCGGCACAACCTGTCCGCTTTTTTTAAGGGTGAAAAGTGCGCCGCCACAGGATGGATTGTTTGCTTCTGACACGGATTTGTTGGCCTAGAATGGCCGCCTGAAAATCAGAGGGAAAGCTAATTATGCAATGAGCGCGCATCTTTATCTCGGAAGATAATCACCGAAACTGACTCCAAAAAGATGGCCTGGCGGGCTGGCCTTGACTTCCGCATCCATGTCAATCTGCTCGTCCCCGGGGATAAATGTAAGGTATTCCTCGTTTGGGCTTTGAAAAAAAGGCCGAAAGAATACCATCACTTTGTGTGCATCGTATCCAAGCCCTTTTCACAAGGCCTACGCGGCTTTGCCATTCTCGTGGCATGGCTCGTCTTTTTTATTTCCAATGTGACTGCGGCGGAAAGGCAGTTGTCCATCACGGCGACCGGCGCGGTGGGCGACGGTGCCACGATTAACACGGCGGCCATCCAGCGGGCGATTGATACGTTGGCCGGGAATGGTGGCGGGACGCTGGTGATTCCGCAGGGGAAGTTTTTGTCGGGCGCGATTTTTCTCAAGCCCGGAGTCGATCTGCATCTGGACCAGGGCGCGGTGTTAAAAGGCTCCACGAATATTCTGGATTATCCCGAGATGGAAACGCGTATCGAAGGCCATTCCCAGGTCTGGATACCGGCATTGGTCAACGCGAGCAACGTGGATCATCTCCGCATCACGGGTGAAGGCATGATCGCCGGCGGCGGCCAGCCGTTTTGGGATGAATTTTGGAAGGCGCGCGAGGCGAACAAGGATGTCACCAATCTGGCCGTGAAACGTCCGCGGAACATTTTCATCCAGTACTCGAAGGATGTGCAGATCAGCGGTGTTTCGTTGCGCGAATCGGGTTTCTGGAACATCCATCTGTTCCGCTGCAAACATGTTCTGGTGGACAAGGTGGATATCCGCGCGCCGGACCATTCGCCCAGCACCGACGGCATTGATGTGGACAGTTGCCAAAATGTGGCGATTCGGAATTGTTATATTTCCGTCGATGACGACAACATTGGCATCAAGGGCAACAAAGGAACTTCCGCTTTGGATGACAAAACGTTTCCGCCCGATGAACATATCCGCATCTCCAACTGCACGTTCGGGCTTGGCAACGCTGCGCTGACCCTGGGCAGCGAGGCCACTCTGGTGCGCGATGTGATCATCGAAAATTGCAAGCTGACGGGTACGAACAAAAACTGCGTCCTGAAACTCAAACTCCGCCCGGACACAGAACAGCATTACGAAAACATCGTTGCCCGGAATATCACGGTAGACAATCCGACGGCAGAACTGGTCTCGATCCAGCCCTGGTTGCAATTTTTTGATCTGCAGGGCAAGTCCGCGCCCAGCCAATCGGTCGCCAATGTGACCCTGGAAAACATCACCGGTGCCTTGGATGGTTTTGGGCGGGTGGATGGGCCGGAAAAAAGCACCGTCAAAAACCTTGATTTCAAGAACATCAACATCACGTTAAAAGATCCCGACGTGGTGATCAGAAACGTGATGCATTTGAAATTTACCAACGTGAAGATCAACGGCGTTGCCTATACCGGTGATTAGGGAAAAGTCGGGAAGATAAAGCAGAACCACCCAAAAATTGTTAGCCAAACTGTTAGCTATTGGCTTTCCTAAACTCCCAATTCTTTACTGCGTACGCAGTTAGAGTTGGAGGCGAGGGTCGGAATCGAACGGATCTTCACCGACTGCCAGTCTCAATACCCTAATTTTCAAGGTGATTTTAATGCTGATTTTATAGGGGTTCAAGCACCTTTTGACACTATTCGCTCACTACCGGACTTAACCCGCCACGTACACGCCGCCTACTCAGTTATTGAAGAAATCGTTGAAGGTTTTTGTTGAAATATTTCGGTTGTAGCTCGCGCTAATGTGGCAAAGCCGCAGAGTATGAACCGCCTTGTATCATTTTTCTCGCCGCCGCACTTCTTCGAGCATCATCCGTGCAAAGGTTTCGGCGTGCAGGTTCGGGCGTAAAGTCGAAAGACCAATCATCACGGCCGTGCTGGGCAACATCGGCACAAACGGTCGTGCAACAAAAGTGCGTGGCATGATGCTGACGGTGCCCTCAGTCAAAATTGTCGCAGCACAGTGCGCCTCCAATTCCGTGAACAATGTCGAAAGGCTATCATTCGCAAGTGAAACGAAGTGCGGCGAAACTCCGAACGGTTTGAGCAGTCCGCGCACGCTTTGCGCATATTCGGGATAATTGCCCTTCGCCAGGCCAATTAGGGGAAGATCGCGCAAGCGCTTGGGCGGAATTCGCTTTAGCTTTGCCAGTGGGTGTGCTTCCGGCATGATTAAAACGATCTGTAAGCGGCGCAATTCGGACCATTGAAATCCGGAAATTCCCTTCGTCACTGCAATGCCGAGACTGATTACCAAGTCGAGCCGTCCTTCTCCTGCCAGCTCATTGATTTCTCGTGACGAAAGATCTGTCAGTTCGACGCGCACGCGTGGAGCGGTCGATTGAAATTTTTCCAACACGACGGACATGATGCCGGCGATCATCGAGGGAGCATAGCCGATGCGCAGAGTCTCGCGCCGCGCCGCGCCGCGCACGCGTTGAACCGCCTCGTTCGCACGGGCAATCACTTCGCGTGCTTCTTCATAAAACAGATCTCCTGATTCGGTGAGTTTCACCGTGTTTTGACCGCGCACGAGAAGCGGCACACCAAGCTCTTCTTCCAGATCCTTCACCTGCCGGCTGAGCGCCGGCTGCGTGAGATGCAGAATCTTCGCCGCACGATTGAATGATCCATGAGCGGCCACGGCGATGAAATAACGGAGATGACGAAGTTCCATCGGTTGACGGTAGTTCATATCAAAAGTATGAGCGAGCCAAAAAACAAAGCATTAGGCAGGGTTCCATAATAAAGGTATTCCCGTGTCTTAATTGAACCAATGAAGAGGCGTTAATCTGCGACGGTCATTAAGTTTGAAACGGACGAACGAATTTATGAACACAACAAAGCAAAGGTCAGCGGCAATCACCGGCGCGGGCAGCGGTCTTGGACGGGACATTGCGCTTGGGCTGGCGGCGAAAGGTTATCGGGTTTTTGGCACTGCGATAGCAAACGGCGAAATTGCCGATCTTGAGCAGGCATCCGGCGGGAAAGTGGCGTTGAGCATTTGCGACATCACTGATGAAAAGAGCGTCCAAGGTTGGACACGCGGCTTGTCGGATACTCTTGGCGAAACCGGCCTCGATCTTCTTATCAGCAATGCTGGCATTCTTACCCCAGGCCCGATTGAAATTTTGCCTCTGTCCGCTATCCGGCGCGAATTTGAGGTCAATGTGTTCGGTGCCATGTCGGTCATTAACGCCTTCCTGCCAGCGCTTCGGAAGGCACGCGGACGCATTGTGCAGATAAGCACATGGACAGCCAGTTTGCCGCTTCCATTCAACGGACCGTCCGGCGCATCGAAGGCCGCGATGGAGGTATTTGCAACTGTCTATCGAGCCGAACTGAAGCAGTTCGGCGTTGAGGTAGTGGTGGCACCGGCGGGCAATATGAAAACCGGTGGCCCCGAGAAAACAGCCGCAGCCCTCGCGCGAGTCGCAGCCGGAATGACGCCTGAACAGCGTGAGCTGTATGGGCAAACTTTTGAATCATTCACAGCCGCTCTCAATGGGATGCAGAATAGCGGTCTTGAATCAGCCTCCGCCGCCAGAAGGGTGATCGAATTGGCAGAACAAGTGCCAGCGCCAATTCGGGCAGCGGTGGGTCAAGACTCTGAAGAGATTCTCAAACTCGTCCATGAAAAATCTGATGCCGAGTTGGACGCGCTCCGTCTGCAAATCGTCGGGCTCAAATAAAACAAACCAATACAAACCACTCAACAATAAAGGAGTCAGCCATGATTGAAATCATTGATATCAAAGATAGCCGCGCCATTCGCAACAAGGACAACGTCCTTCGCTTGTATGATCTGATGATCAACCAGAAGAAGTCGCAGGAGGCCACAGCCAAGTTCGTCAGTCCTGCTTACATCCAGCACAACCCGATCATTGCGGACGGTTCAGACGCACTTGGAAAATTCTTCGGCAAGGTTACCCAAGAACGCGCCAATGCACGCGTCGTAGTCCATAAGATTATCGCCGTCGGCGACTATGTGTGGGTGCATGTGAATTTTCTGAATCTGTTTAACGATGACCCGAATGATACGGGGATCGCCGGAGTTGACATCTACAAAATGGATGCCGACGGAAGAGCAATTGAGCATTGGGACACATTACAGTTGGTTGGCGACCCGAAAAATTCAGCCCCGTTAATCGCGCCAAACATCCCACGCGCTAATCCAAACGGAATGTTCTGAAAAACGTAACATTTAATTCATCATCAACCTGATCAACTTCACCTGACAAACAACAAACAATACTATGAATACAAACAATAATAAAATCGGGCTCGACGCCCTGCTCACTCCTGAAAACTCCGTCCTCATCTTGATAGATCACCAAGCGTTTCAGTTCGCCAACACGCGAAACATGGACCCGACGATGATTCTCAACAACACCATCGGCCTCGCGAAGGCGGCGAAAGCGTTCAAGGTGCCGACAATCCTGACCACCGTGGTCAGCGCTCGCGGTGGCCACCTTCCGCAGGCACTTCAAGCTGTGTTCCCCGATCAAGTGCCGATTGATCGCACGACGCTGAATACTTGGGAGGACTCACGCGTGGTCGATCTCGTAAAGAAGACTGGCCGCAAGAAAATCATCTTCGCAGCGCTGTGGACGGAAATTTGTCTCGCATATCCCGCAATCCACGCAATGGGCGACGGCTACGATGTCTTTGTCGTCACGGACGCATCTGGAGGCGTGAGCGTCGAAGCTCACGACCGCGCGATTCAGCGCCTTGTTCAGGCGGGCGCGGTGCCTCTCACTTGGATGGGTGTCATGAGCGAGTGGCAACGTGATTGGGCCAGAGAAGCAACGGTGGGAGCCGTGGCCGAGATCAGTTTGGCGCACGGAGGTTCGACCGGCACCAGCCTCGCGTGGGAATTGCAGCTTCTAAACTCTGGCGGACAGAAGCACTAAACCAAAAACATCCACGAGATGCAAGTCGGCATTGATAGCTTCGCACCAGCATTCACGAATGTTGCGGCTGACCTCGTGGGCAACACTTCGGCGATTCCTCCCCCGGCTCAACGGGCGATGGCCGGTTGCGCAAATACACGAGTTACGGAAGTGTCAGGCAGTCACGCTATCTACGTTTCAAAACCACAAGAGGTTACTGAAATCATCCGGCAGGCCGCCGATACTTCCAATTAAAGCAAAGGACCAGATGGGGCAACGGGACTTACCCATTAATCACTGGTGAGGAGATTCGAATCTTCACCGGTGTTATTGCATTTGGACTAGGGTTTAAGAACCGCCTTCTCTTTAACCCGTGCCTCATGCATTGCAGCCGACACGTTTTTGATGTCGCTGGGATTGACCGCTACTGTCTTGACCTGGACCAGAACTTCCCCACGCGCAGGGATGCTTCGGAATGGTCTCAACGGTGAGGCCATCCAGATGACCGCCCTTGGCAAAGCGCAACGCTTTCATCTCGCGGTTAAAACGCGAAACAATCACAACCCAAGCCGAAAAATTCGGCATACCGGTTTCGCGAAACTTCGGCAGCGGTAAACAACTGATGCAAGGCGTGAGCGCAGCCGTGCTGACGGCATTGCGCCGTATGCTCATGTTGCATAGGCACTCCCGCACGAGCCGCTTTGCGAACATCCAATGGCGCGCCGTAACCGCCAAATACTTTTACCGGAGACCATTCAGGTAGTACAGGAAGCGGCGCCGGCGCGTGCGGAGAAAAATCCCCCGCCGCATGGACAATTTTACCACCGACGACTGTTAAAACCGATTCGATGCCTTTGATTTCTTCCTCCGGCACTGAAAAGTAATCGTTCGTGAGCACGGCGAAATCAGCCAATTGACCGGTCGCAATTGCCCCCTTCTTCCCACTTTCGCTGGAAAACCAACTGCTTCCCTGGGTGTAGAGTCGGAGAGCTTCTTCTCGTGTTAAACGGTTTTTCTCAGGATACATGGAAACACCACCAACCGTTTTGCCGCTGACCAACCAATACAAGGATACCCACGGATTGTAACTGGCGACACGGGTGGCATCCGTGCCCGCACCCACCGGGACGCCCATTTCCAACATCTTCCGCACGGGTGGAGTTCGCTCGGCGGCCTTCTTGCCGTAGCGTTCCATAAAATACTCTCCCTGGTAGGCCATGCGATGTTGAATGGCGATACCGCCACCCAGGGCCTTAATGCGTTCCAAATTCCGGTCTGAAACGGTTTCGCAGTGGTCGAAAAACCAGTTCAGCCCTTTGAATGGGACATCCCGGTTCACTTCCTCAAAGATGTTCAGAAAGCGAGTGATGCTTTCTTCGTAAGTGGCGTGCAAACGGAACGGCCACTTGTTTGCCGCCAGCAGGGAGACAACCTCCTTTAGATCTCCTTCGAGGGATGTCGGAAGGTCGGGCCGCGGTTCGAGAAAATCTTCAAAATCTGCCGCCGAAAACACCAGCATCTCACCGGCTCCGTTGCAGCGGAAGAAATCATCACCTTTGCCCGGGCCGGTCATCTTGATCCAACGCGCAAAGTCCGCCCTTTCCTGCTTCGGTTTCTGGGTGAAAAGGTTGTAAGCGATGCGCAGAGTCATTTCGCCACGCTTATGCAGTTCATCGATGACGGCGTAATCCTCCGGGTAATTTTGAAATCCACCACCGGCGTCAATGACGCTGGTCAGGCCCAACCGGTTCAATTCACGCATGAAATGGCGCGTGGAATTCATTTGATGTTCCGGTGGCAACTTGGGCCCTTTGGCAAGTGATGAGTAAAGAATCGACGCGTTCGGACGCGCGATGAGCAGGCCAGTGGGATTGCCTTGACTGTCGCGCTGTATCTCACCGCCGATTGGATTTGGCGTGTCTTTGGTGTAACCGCAAGCGCGCAGCGCCGCTTGATTGAGCAACGCGCGGCAATACAGGTGCAGAATGAAAACCGGCGTGTGCGGCGCGACGGCGTTGATTTGCTCTAATGTCGGCATTCTGCGTTCAGCAAATTGAAACTCTGTCCAGCCTCCGACGACGCGCACCCATTGGCCCGGCGGCGTACGCTGCGCCTGCTCCTTAAGCATGCACAACGCATCGGCCAATGACGGAACGCCGTCCCAGCGCAGCTCCATGTTGTAGTTCAAACCACCACGGATGACATGGAGGTGCGAGTCATTCAAACCTGGAATGACACGATGACCCTTGAGATCAATCACTTTGGTATCAGGTCCGGCTTGATATTCCTCGGCGTCGTCCACACCGAGGATGCGGCCATCCTTGACGGCAAGATTGCTTGCCGCTGGATATTTGGAGTCGAGGGTGGTGATGCGTGCGTTATGGATAATAAGATCGGGATGGAGTGATGCTTTCATAATACGGTCTCTGATTATGTTTATGGGTTGAATGCTTAATCCTGTTTGGGTTGGATCCAGCCGTGGAAGACTCGCGTCAGCAGTGGCATGGCCAGCCATGTCAAACACGCGACCACGACTACGTTGAACGCGGAATTACGGATGAGAAACGGCCAATTTTGAATCAGTGGGCCAATGATCCAAAATAGCAGGGTGGTAACGACATCCACTCCGATGTAGGTGACCAAAGCCATTTTCCATTGTGGCGGATTGGGCTGGCCTGGGTTACGAAACCAGGCTTCCAATCCATGGAGTTTGCGATATACCGGTTCGCCTTCAGTCAGCGGCTTGACTCGCTCCTGCCACGCCTTGAACAATGGTGATTTATAAAAATCATCACGCTCTTGTTCGGTGTGGAAGGTTCGAAGCACACCATATTCATGCGAATCAGAGCCAGGGGGCGGCACAAATATACCTGCTCCGAGCACACCGCTGTGCGCGAACGATGCCTGGATGAAATCGTGCAAAGCTTGTTGAAATTCAGCTTCACAGCCAGGCTTAATCGTGCGTATGATGGCAACGTGGATGGGTTCACTCATGATGACTAAAAAAGAAATGCAAATGTTGTAGAAGCGTAATTGACATCGCTACCGCCAGCTTGGTGGACATAGTTTCCAGCAAAAAAGTGAACGTAAGATGCTTGAAAGCTTAAATGCTTTTGTATTTGCCAGGTCAGATTGACATCAGTCGCGGTCCCCACATAACTTGAGCCGGTTTCTTGTGCGGGAATTGCGATGAATCCGGGCACAGCGTAAACAGCATCATTTCGCGAATATCGCCAAAAAACGTCTCCACCGCCGTCAACGGACACGGTTTGAGTCAATTTTAATCCAAGGTTGGGATGAACATCGATGATGTTTTGAGGGCGAATCAGACTGGCGTCATTAAAATAACCTGATTTAAAATAAAGCGCGTCGAATGTTCCTTGTGTTCCGCCGCTTGCGTTGCCACTGCCGCTGGCAACATCCGCTTTCACTCCTGCCCTCGGTTGTAAATCGACATTGAACGTGTAACCAGAATCGAGGCTCGCCGTCCAGGCCAGAATGGAGTCGTTTCCAAAAGTGCCTGTTTGCAAGACTTCTTCCCCATTCCAGTCCCAACCATCCCAACTACCAAATTCTCGCGCACCGAATGAATGCCGGTCCTCGTCACCTGTTCCCGACGCGTATGAGGCGCCTTTGTTATAAATACCCAGGTAATACAAGTCCAAGCCAAGCGTCTGTGCCCGGTCAAACCAGTGCGTAACATAAAGTCCCCAAAAGGTCGTTGAATGATCTTCCCCGTTGAATCCACCCGAATCCAATACAGGCTGCGTGAGGAAGGCCGTGGCCTCCCAAAGGGGTCGCGTATAGAGCAACTCCAATCCGTCAAATCGGAAAGGAATATTCGGAGCGGCACGAGTCGCAACCAGCCGTCCCGATCCAAAACTCATGCCGAAGCGGCCGGCGCGCAGCGTGAGTCGTTCGTCATCTCTTAGATAGGGAACGATGTCGAGAAACGCGAATTGCAGGTCTATTGGATCTTCCTGCACGGGCGGAGCAGGTTGAGATTCGCCTTCCATTAAGCCAGAAATACCTTCAACGAAGAATCGCACGCGCTCGCCAAGATGTAGATCCCCCAGCAGAGTGATGCGCTGTAGCAAATAAGAGTCGGGACCCAAGCCGCCAATCCCGAAATTGGAATTATAATTTCCCTCAAACCGCTCTCGCAATTCTCCGCCAACAGTTAAGTACCATGACGAATCATTTGTCCGTAAAGGGATATATTTGACCGGATCAAACAAATCCGTGCGGTTCACCGCATTCGACAAGCAGGAGAAGTTTTCCTCAAACCGCAGCATCTGGTAGGAGGGCGGCAAAGAAGGAATTTCTCCGGTGGTTGTCATATCGTCGGCCAGCGCCGTGAATGGCAAGACCAGCAGGGCTGGAATTATCCATTCACTTCGCATTATATCATTTTGCGGTTGTGACGTAAGGCGCGGCATCGCGTTTGGCCAGTTCGGCGTTGACCGAATCAATCCCTTCGCCGACCTGCTTTACAGCGCTGTCAAAATAGGACGGCCCGGCTTCGATCACGATGTCTTCAATGCTGAATTTGGGTGCGAGTCCTTGTGCTTGCAGACGCTTTTCCGTGTCGTAAGCTGAAAGAAACTGTTCGGCGAAAACGCGGTCGCCTTCGCCAACTTCGATAGTTGAATTGCCTTCGTCACGAATAACCGGTGCCCAGGCGACATGTTTGGCTTTAAGCCGAACGGCTTCGCGCGCAGCGATGCGTCCAACTACTCGCAATGAATCAAGGGACAAGTCTTTTTCTTCACCCAACCCGATCACCATGAATCGTTTTGCGGGGATGGAACCTTGAGTTGGTGTGAACAGAAATGTTTCGCCCAGCTCGCCGACGAACTCGCCACGATTGCGTAGCGCGGAGAGGAGGCCGCCGAGATGTGCGTCCGTTTCCTTCGCCGCGCCCTGGTACGTATCGCCTGAGTCCTTATGTTTGAAGAGACAGATGATTTGCAGGTCCGTTTCCTGTGTGTAAGGGCCAATCATCTTGATGGACAATTGAATCCCGAGTGGTTTCGTGGCGAAGACGTTCTCTTTTGCAGCCGACGTCTCTGCGGCGCTTGCGCTGGCGACCACGAACGCCAGTGCAAGGTTCAGGGCAATAACCTTTGTTTTCATATTTGATCGAGGTTAGGTGTGAGCGCCTGTTCGCATCAATGTGCTTTCTTGGGCACGACCTGCGGCTTTTGCGCCGACTGCGGTGCATGATGGACCATCGTGTAGGCGTATTCGACGCCAACGCCATAAGCACCAGCTTGTGGCTTAAGCAAGCTCATGAGGTTGTTGTAATGTTCACGTTTTGCCCAATCCCGTTGCCATTCTAGCAATGCAGCGATGGTCGTCACCCGCACCGCGCCGGCCTGCACCATGCGGGAGAGCGCAGCTTCTTGGGCAGCCGGCGAAGTCGCGCCGCAGCAATCCTCAACGACGTAAATGTTGTAGCCGGCACCGAGCATCTCGATTGTTGGCCAGGTGATGCATACTTCCGTCCACAGTCCCGTCATGAGGATGTTCTTGCGGCCCGTGGCTTCAATGGCTTTGCGAAAACCAGCGTCATCCCATGAATTCATGGAACTACGTTCAACGACTGGCTGGCCAGGAAATATATCAAGCAACTGTGGCCAGATGTAACCGCTGAATGATTCTGTTTCAACGGCGGTCAGCACCGTTGGTACATTAAACTCTTTCGCGACTTTAGCGAGAAGTGTGGTGTTGTTGATAAGGGTTGCGCGATCAGCGCTCGATACGCCGAAGGTCATCTGCGGCTGTTGGTCAATGAACACGACTGCACTGTCTTGTGGGGTATAGAGTTTATGATAGTTAGGCATAATTTTATAGTATCTGGGTTTTTGGTTTAGTTGAGGTTAAAAAACAGAAAATGCGAGTCAAGAACCCTGCGAGACGCCGCCCTGCCTGTGCCGCTGGGATTTGCAACCGATTTTAACATTACCAATGGCAACGCCCGGATCGGTTCCTCCCCGGCAACACGCTCTGTTCCATGAAGTCCGAGGCAACGCGCCACTTCGCCGCAACCCGTGGGGTGGGCCACGCGGATCGCGTTCTTTAAATTCGGCTCTGGCGACATCACCGATTTCATACGGCCGACTTTAACAGCCGCGACATATTTGAAAACTGGGCGTTGGTCGGAAAATTTTCTCTTCCTAAAGAGGGAGTCTGAAAAGGGAAACGTTCCTTCCCGGCCTTCGTCATGGAACCAACCTGCCGAGCCTTCCCATCCGGATTTGGTATTATCTCGAACGATGGTCCTGACAGGATGTACCGGACTTGCGATTGGAATCATGGGGTCCACTTCGTGTCAGGCGATCGACTCCCTCGAAAGAAAGAATGTGAGCTCAATCCATATCGGCAGTCTGAAATCGTTCAAAGGCCAAATAGAAGTACCGATTCCACGCTGCTAGAGTAGGGCACATTGAAATGTCAACGGAAACAGATGTATCACAAAATTCGAGCATAGAAACTGGAACCCTATGGACGTCGTAACTCTAGCCCGGATTCAATTCGGCGCCACCATTTCGTTTCATTACATTTATCCACCGTTGAGCATCGGTCTCGGTGTGATGTTGGTCATAATGGAGGGGTTGTGGCTAAAGACGCAGGATCCGGTTTATCACCAGTTGGCGCGGTTCTGGACTCGGGTATTTGCACTGACATTTGCCATCGGTGTTGCGACAGGCATCGTGATGGAATTCGAATTTGGAACGAACTGGGCGACTTATTCGCGTTTTGTCGGCGATGTCTTTGGAAGCGCGCTGGCGGCGGAGGGGCTTTTTGCGTTCTTTCTCGAGTCCGGTTTTCTTGCGCTATTATTGTTCGGGTGGGATAAGGTGGGACGCAAGGTTCATTTCTTTTCCACCTGCATGGTTTGCCTTGGTGCTCATTTTAGCGCCGTGTGGATTGTGATCGCTAATTCATGGATGCAAACTCCCGCAGGCTATCACATCGTCGGCGATGGATTGCACGCTCGGGCGGAAGTGACAGATTTCTGGCAGGTGGTTTTCAATCCATCCACTGTGGAACGCCTGGCACATACGATCTGCGGCGCGTGGTGCGCAGGCGCGTTTCTGGTTGTCAGTGTGAGCGCATACTATTTGCTCAAAGGGCAACATTTGGATTTTGCGCGCAAGTCGATCAAACTGGGACTGCTCGTGGCCCTGGTTGTTTCGTTGTTACAGGGTGCCACCGGCCACATTAGTGGAAAGGGTATTGCCAGGAATCAACCGGCCAAGCTCGCTGCCTTCGAGGGGCTTTACAACACGACTTCAAACGCACCGTTGACGCTCCTGGGATTTGTGGATGAAAAAAACGAGCGTGTAGTTGGTATTTCGCTCCCGTATGCATTGAGCTTCATGGCGCACAACGATTTCCACGCGCCGGTTACGGGCCTGAATGCATTCAAACAGGAGGATTGGCCGCCAGTGGCTCCATGCTTTTTCTTCTTTCACGGCATGGTGGGAATCGGCATGACGATGATCGCCGTCACTATGCTGGGTCTTTGGTATTTCCACCGCGGCTCGCTAACGGAGCATCGATGGCTGTTGTGGATATTGGTGTTTTCAGTCCTGCTGCCCGAAATCGCCAACGAACTCGGCTGGTTCGCCGCTGAAGTCGGGCGCCAGCCATGGATCGTTTATGGAGTCATGCGCACACCCGAAGGTCTTTCCGAAGTTGTGCAAGCGAATGTGGTGCTCACATCCCTGATTCTGTTCACGTTCATTTATTTTCTGCTGTTCGCAGTTTTTATTTACCTGCTTAACGACAAAATCCAACACGGACCTCACCAGGACGATTTGATTCCGACGGGAAAACTCGCTTTGCCGGAACCGCTCGCACGCGGGCAAAAATGACTTATGCATTACGATTTAAACACTATCTGGTTCGTTCTCGTCGGCGTGCTATTTGCCGGTTATGCGATGCTCGACGGCTTTGACCTCGGGATCGGCGCATTGCATCTGTTCACCCGGGACGACACTGAGCGACGCCTCCTCATGAATTCCATCGGCTCGGTTTGGGACGGCAATGAAGTTTGGCTCGTTACTGGTGGTGGCGCGCTGTTTGCCACATTCCCAAACGTTTATGCCACGGTATTTTCCGGTTTTTATCTGGCATTCGTACTATTGTTGTTTGCCTTGATTTTTCGTGGCGTGGCCATCGAATTCCGCAGCAAACGGCCGGAACGTTGGTGGCGGCAGATGTGGGACGTCAGTTTTTCTGTTGGCAGTATCTTGTCAGCGCTGCTGATCGGTATAACAATGGGCAACATCGCCTGGGGAGTGCCGATTGACGCGAATGGTGAATTTGCCGGAACCTTTCTTGGTTTGTTAAAGCCGTATCCGCTGCTGCTTGGCTTGACAACGGTGGCATTATTCATGATGCACGGCGCTATTTACGGCGCCATGAAAACGGAAGGCGAACTCCACGATAAACTCCGCCGGTGGTCCATGAATTCCATCATCTTCTTCGTCATTTGCGCTGCCATATTGACAATGGCCACACTGCTTTACGTGCCACGCATGGCTGAGCGGGTCAAGGACCATCCGTGGCTTTTTAGCATCGTGCTGGTGAATATGCTCGCCATTGCCAACATCCCGCGCGAATTTTATCATGGCCGCGACTGGCGGGCGTTCCTGTCTTCATGCGCTACGATGATCACCCTGATGGCGTTATTCGGCGTGGACCAATTTCCGTACCTCGTCTTCAGCCAGCCAAATCCGGAAAACAGTCTGACGATTTATAACGCTGCCTCGTCGCAGAAGACGCTGGGCATCACGCTCATCATCGCCTGCATCGGTGTACCGCTAGTGATTACTTACACGGCCTGTATCTATTGGGTTTTCCGCGGCAAGGTGAAATTAGACAGAGCAAGCTACTGAGCGAACGCACTTGTTGACCCTGAAGTGACAGGTTTTCATCTCCGGTTCAGCCTTAACTCGGCCAGGTCTAAATCCCGTTGAATACGGCGCAAGACGCTATCGCTGATAATTTGTTCATTTCGGAGTTGTAGAACCATGCTTCGTTCGGCCAGCAACGCTTCAGAGAGCATTTGCTCATATGTCGGCGATTTGATTGCAGCAGGAACCTGCTCATCCGTCGTGGCCTGGAATTGCAAGTCGTGCATTCGATTTTCGAATTCGGTCCGCAGCCGCAGCAAGATTCGACCGTCCGATTTGCCCTTGAATTGATTCAAATGTGACAGGGCGGCCTGCACGGCGGCGAGGCGGGCGCGAAGCTCCTCTTTTTTGTTTGCACCATCATCGACTACGCCGAGGCAGCGGATTAAAAATGGCAGGCTTAATCCCTGAAACACCAGCGTTACTAAAATTACGGTGAAAGTGTGAAACAGGATCAAATCGCGCCCGGGAAACGGAGTGTTGGAATTAGTCGCCAGGGGCAGGGCCATGGCCGCCGCCATCGAATCGACGCCGCGTATTCCCGTCCAGGCCACTATGGCGGTGTGCCGCCAATTGGGGGGCGGCGTGGTTGGTTTATGGCGCAGAAACGGAAAATGTTCCGCACGAAATATCCAAACAATGCGCACCAGGATCAGTGCCAGGTTGATGACGCCCGCTTGCCAGCAAAGGGTCCACAGGGAATGCCCGGAAAGATTTGCCAGAATTCGCGGCAACTGCAAACCGACGAGAATGAAAATCAAGCCGTTCAAGATGAACACAACCATTTCCCAGACCGGCTGAATCTGGAATCGGGTCCGGGAACTGATAATTTCTGGCGCCCGCCTTCCCAGATACAAACCGGCGGTCACGACGGCCAGCACACCGGATGCGCCAATCTGCGTTGCAGTGAGATAAGCTGCAAACGGAGTCATTAGAGAAAGTGTGGTTTGCACCGGTGGATCATCCAGCCGCTGCTGAACGGAAGCGGCCAGCCAGCCGACAAAAATTCCGGCGAGGATACCTGCCGCAACAGCATACAAAAATTCAAGTCCCGCCAGGGCCAGCGAAAAAGTTCCGGCCACGACCGCAGCAACGGCAAATTTATAGATGACAAATGCCGTGGCGTCGTTCACGAGACTTTCACCCTCGATAATGGCCACCAGACGGTGCGGTACCCGCAACCGTTGAGTTATAGCGGTGGCCGCCACGGCATCTGGCGGAGACACGATCGCGCCCAGGACGAAGGCAGATGCCCACGGAAGGCCGAGGAGCTTATGCGTTACAAGGGCAATGGCGGCGGTTGTGATTAGCACCAACCGAATGGCCAGCAAGGTAATGGGACGCAAGTTCGACCGAAAATCCCGCCATGAAGTGAATAGAGCAGCCGGGTAGATCAATGGTGGAAGAAAAATCAGAAAAACCAGATCAGGGTTCAGGTGGACCTGTGGTAATCCTGGAATCATGCCGAGCACCAACCCGCCGATAACAAAAAGAATCGGATATGCAATCCCGAGCTTGCGAGCCGCAACTGCCAGGGCTGCGATCGCCATCATCAAGCCAAACGTGATTTCGACTGTGTGGATCACCGTTCCAAACAATAACCGTGGCGATTTGGATGAGAAAGTTGATGACAAGCAAATTTTGGCTTAACCGCCAATCTCTCCAAAGAGAGATTGGCAATCACTGCTATTGTGGTAAAATTCATTGGCTCCTTTAGTTTCACCGGTACTTGGCCGATGAATGGTGATTAGTATTGCCATCGTCAGGGGGAAGGAGCTGTCACCAGATGAAATCATTGTAATCGATGCAAACTAGTGCCGAGCCAGGACGCCAGCCGAAACTTGATACTCCGGGCCTGCGCGATGTGCCAGAGAACGGCGTGAGCGATTCTGAAAAGGAAAACGTTCCGGCACAAAGCGCGGTTTCAGGACTGGAGGCACAGCAAGAGCAGAAACTAGACGAAAAGCACCCTCAACTTCAGGAGAAAGAAGGGGGCAACCTTGTCGATCATCTGGATGTCGCCACCGTGCTCAGAGTCTCGCAAGCGGTATCAGGTGAGATCACGCTGGATAAACTTGTCGAGGCGCTATTGCGTACGGCTATTGAGCAGGCTGGCGCGGAGCGGGCGCTCCTGATTCTCCCTCGCGGGAGCGAATTGTGGATCCAGGCGGAAGCGAAGATCCACGGTGATTCCGTGACGGTTCGGTTGAAGGAGGCACCCATTTCAGCGGCTGAACTTCCCGAGGCGATTGTCCGTTTTGCAGCACGAACCCAGGAAGCCGTGATTCTTGACGATGCTTCAGTGCAGAATCCGTATTCCACCGATACGTATATTCGTGAGCAACGCCTGCGGTCGGTCCTTTGCTTGCCACTCGTGAAACAGAGCACGCTGGTAGCTCTGTTGTATTTGGAAAACAATATCGGGCCAAACATCTTTGCGCCTGCCAAAATTGCCATCCTAAGGGTGATCGCTTCCGCGGCGGCGATCTCGCTAGACAACAGTCGTCTGTACCATGAACTCCAGGAACGAGAAGGAAAGATCCGACGACTGGTCGATGCCAATATTATTGGAGTTTTAATCTCGAATTCGGAAGGCCAGATCATCGAGTCCAACGACGCTTTTCTCAAAATGGTGGGGTATTCCCGGGAAGAATTGGTTTTGGGGCGCATGTGTTGGAGAAATATGACGCCAGCCGAATGGAAAGTTGCCAGTGAGCAAGGAGTAGCTCAGGTGAAAGGCACCGGCGTTTGTAAAGTTTTCGAGAAGGAATATTACCGAAAAGATGGCAGCCGGGTGCCGGTGCTGGTTGGTGCTGCGAAATTCGAGGAGAACTCAATTGTTGCGTTTGCAATCGATCTGACCGAGCGCAAGCGTGCTGAGGAAGCCCTGCAATCGATCTCGACCGATTCGCTGGAAAGCAAAGCCAGGCTTGAAGAAGCTCAGCGCATCACGCATGTCGGGTATTGGGAACGGGACCTTGTGACCGGTCGCATCACCTGGTCAGACGAAACCTATCGTATCTATGGACTGCAGCCACAGGAACTTTTAATGGACTTGAACGCATTGCGGCAAAAAGTCCATCCCGAAGATTGGGGGTTAGTCTCTCGAGCACTGGACGAGGCGCTCGCCGGGGGGCCTCGCTACAACGTAGAATATCGCGTATTGCGGCCTACAGGCGAACTTCGCATCGTGCACAGTGAGGGCGATGTAAAGAGAGACGCGTCGGGCCGGCCCCACCAGATATTCGGCATAGTCCAGGACATTACTGACCGCAAGCACGCTGAGGAAGCCTTGAAGCGAAGTGAATTTTACCTCGCAGAAGGCCAGCGGCTCAGCCATGCAGGGAGCTGGTCTTTCAAACCCGATCTCACTTGCGACTACTGGTCACGCGAGTTATATGAGATTCTCGGCTTCGACCCCAGAAATGGAATTCCCACCGTTCCAAACTATCTCGCGAGAGTACATCCGGGGGATCGCAAAAATGTGGAGGCAACGATCAAACGTATGATTGCGGCTGGCGAAGGATGTGATCTCAAGATGCGCATTATCCGGCCTGACAGTGTGCAGCGGGTGATCCGTTGTGTTGCAATGTCTGTCCGGGAAAACGGTGTCGTTACCCGGTTTGTTGGCACCCTAATGGACATCACCGAGCAGGAAGAATTGACCCAGGAGCTTCGTCGGCGGGAAGCGTATCTGGCGGAAGCGCAAAGACTCAGCCAAACCGGTAGCTTTGGTTGGGATGTAGTCACAAACAAAGAGACCTGGTCCGATGAAACTTATCGAATTTGTGGCTACGACTTGTCGGTTAAACCGTCATTCCAACTTATCCTTGATCGAGTCCATGCTGACGACATTCGTCTGTGGCAAGAAGCCTTTGGCCGGGCTGCAGAAGGAAAAGAAGTTAATTTCGAACATAGGTTGGTCATGCCGAACGGGTTGGTGAAATACCTGCATGTAGTCGCTTACGGCGCTCAAAAGGATGGAAGATTTGTCGAACTTATCGGTACAATGAGGGATATCACCGACCGGAAGCGAGTGGAAGAGATTGTCCGGCGCAGTGAAGCTTATCTCACCGAGGGGCAGAGGCTCAGTCAGACGGGGAGTTCGGCCCATAATCCTGCAACCGGGAAAATCCACTACTGGTCACAAGAAACTTATCGGATTTGGGGCGTCGATCCAAAACAGCCGCCTCCGGACGGTTCAATGATCGTTAAAATGATCCATCCAGAGGACCGTGACCGGGCGCGCGAAGAATATCTTGATGCAGTGCGTGAAGGGAAGGACTACGACCAGGAGTACAGAGTAGTCCGGTCTGACGGAACAGTTCGGTATATCCACGTGGTCGGACATCCGGTTTTCAGCGCGGGCGGAGAGTTAATTGAGTACGTCAGCACCCACGTGGATATCACCGAGCGCAAGCGGGCCGAGGACGGGCTGCGCAACAGTGAACAGAAATATCGCCATCTGGTAGATACAACCCCGGCATTTGTTCACACGGCTTTACCTAATGGAGACCTCGACTTCTTTAACCGTGGCTGGCTGGAATATCTTGGTCTCTCTATTACAGATCTGGTCGGCTGGCGATGGACCGCAGCGATTCATCCTGAGGACGTGGAAGAGCTGTTGAACCAGTGGCGGGCATCGCTTGAGTCCGGACAACCTTTCGTCAATGAGTCGCGTGTGCGGCGGGCTGACGGGGAATATCGTTGGTTCCTTCATCGTAAGCAGCCACAGCGCAACGAAGCGGGAGAGATCGTCAAATGGTATGGCTCCAGTATCGAAATCGAAGAGCGCAAAATTGCGGAAGAAGCCATCCGACGTGGTGAAGCGTTTCTGGCAGAAGGACAGAGGCTCAGTAGCACGGGTAGTTGGGGATGGAATTCTGCGACAGGAAAATTGACGTGGTCGCAGGAGCATTTCCGAATTCTCGGTCTTGATCCTAAAAAGACGAACGCATCCCTGGACATATTTTGGGAAAGGGTTCACCCCGACGACAGGATTGGCATGCGGCGTGCCTTTGAGTCTGCCATTCGAGGTAAAAGAGATTTTGAGCAGGAATTTCGAATTATCAGGCCGGACTGGTCCATCAGACACCTTCACAGCGTGGCGCACGTTGTCTTGAACAAGGCGAATGAACTGGTGGAGTTCATAGGTTCGACTATGGATATTACCGAACGCAAGCGTGCTGAAGATCGGGCCGAAAGCCAAAGAGAAGCCATCCGGCTGGCCTTGAATGCGTTTGTCGAAAAGTTGGATGTTGACCGCTTTCTTGGCGATGTAATCGTGGAGTTGAACAAGCAATTTCATGCAAAGTCGTGGGAACTTTGGCTGTTCGACGAGATTTTTAGTGAATTGTCCCTGCATTTGTCCAGCTATTCAGTCGATTCGCGAAATCGAGGAACAGGTGATAAAAATACCCGGCGGACCGAAGAATTAATGAGTATCTGGGCGTCCAAAAATATCGCTCGAGCACCTCAAGTTTTTGAGCTTGAGGTGCAAGGGTCAATCCTCGACCCGCAGTATTCCAAATTACTCAACGCGAAAGGAGTTAAGACGCTGTTGATTGTGCCATTGGCACTTGGGGAGCAGAACCTGGGTTTTCTCGAACTGCATTTCCAATCGTCAACGCAATTCACTTCCGACGATCTTGAGCTTGCCCAGACGCTGGTCAATTATGCGACTTTGGCCTTGCAGCTCAATCGACTGACCCATCGAGCCGGGCAGTTGGCGGTGACTGAGGAGCGCAACCGATTGGCCCGTGATATTCATGATACCCTGGCCCAGGCATTTGCCGGCATTGTATTACATTCAGAGGCTCTTGGCACTTCCATAGGGGCCAGCAAGAAACGAGGTGTGAAATCACTTTCGTCCATCCAGAAGCTCGCGCGTTCCGGCTTGGACGAGGCACGTCGCTCGGTGCAGGCACTCCGGCCAAAGGCATTGGAGGGCAGCACGCTCTCAGAAGCGCTCAAGCAAGCGGCCAAACGACTTGCTGAAGGCGGAAAGCTTTCCTGTCATTTCAAGCAGCGAGGTACCGGCCGATCATTTTCAATAGAGGCGCAAAATGAATTATTCCGCATCACCCAGGAAGCGCTCACAAACATTACCAAGCACGCGAAAGCAACCTCAGTTTGTATCAACTTGACGTTTACTGCCCGGCAGGCTGTCCTCACCATACGGGACGACGGAGTGGGTCTGGTAGCGGCCGCTTCCACTGAACCCAGGCATGGTTACGGTCTTAGCACCATGAGAGAAAGAGCGCAGCGGATCGGCGGCAAATTGGAGATTGAAAGTCCCAAAGGTGGTGGCACCTCTATCCGCATCCGGGTACCGCAGGCAAATACTGGCAAACTATAAAGCAAATATGAAACAACCCAAAATCAAAATTCTGGTCGCGGACGATCACCCGTATGTTCGCGATGGCATCGTCTCGCTGGTGACAACTGAAAAGGACATGAAAGTTGTTGCCCAGGCAGGGGACGGTGTTGAAGCGGTGGCGCTGGCTAAAAAGCATAAGCCCGACATCATGTTGCTGGATTTGAGAATGCCGGGGATGGATGGGCTGGACGTGATCACACAAATTCAATCCCTGGGTTTGCCTTGCAGGCTGATTGTGTTGACGACTTATGAAAGCGAACAGGATATTCATCTTGCACTCAAAGGTGGAGCACGCGGCTATTTGCTAAAAGACACGCCCAGGCCAGCACTTTTAGACGCGATTCGTCGTGTCCATCGCGGCGAAACCAGCATTCCGCCACGCATCGGACAAAAACTGGTGGAAAATATGAGCCACCCCATGTTGAGCGCCAGGGAATTGGACATCATCAGGCTTGTCGCCGAAGGCAAGAGCAATAAGGCGATTGGTGACCAGCTTGGCATTACCGAAGGAACTGTCAAAACTCATGTCAAAGGCTTGTTGTTCAAGCTCAAAGTTCCCGGGCGAACGGCGGCGGTGCGGGAAGCGGTTCATCGAGGACTGATCCGTCTCGGATAGACATGCGATACCGCCACGGTCAGCTATAGTGCAGGTGGACAGTGGTCAGGAAAAACGGGCAAATAAGCTCTTCCTAAAGATAGAGATACTCCTCCTTCATTCGCAGGGGATGGAAACCAATCTTCTTGCCAATGGCATTGAAGGCAAGAAATGCCATGATGTTTCGAGATTTAGAAATGGGTAAATCCGAACGATGAAATCCATTGATAGAAACCAATTGATTGGCCAGTTGAACTGGCGCTATGCCACGAAGGAATTTGATCCGCAACGCAAGATTAGCGCCGCAGATTGGGCGACATTGGAGGAAGCATTGGTGCTGACACCGTCTTCCTATGGATTGCAGCCGTGGAAATTTATCGTCGTCAAAAACCCGGTCGTTCGCAAAAAGCTCGTGGATGCGTCGTGGGGACAGAAGAAGATTGCTGATGCCTCGCATTTGGTCGTCTTTGCCATCAAGAAGAATCTTAGCGAGCAAGACGTTGATAATTTCATGAAGCGCATTGTGGAGGTCCGCGGTGTTCCACTGGAATCATTGGCCGGTTATCGCGACAGGATCGTCGGCAACATTATCAAAGGGCTGGACGAAGCAAATCGGGAAACCTGGGAGGCAAAACAGGTTTATATTGCCCTGGGCAATTTTCTGACCAGCGCGGCGTTATTGGGCATTGACGCCTGCCCGATGGAAGGTTTTGAGCCGGCGAAATACGACGAGATCCTGGGGCTCGACAAACAAGGCCTGCACGCGGTAGTCGCGGCGACCGCCGGTTATCGCGTCGCGAGCGATGAATATTCCCAGGCCAAAAAAGTGCGCTTCCCGCACGAAGAAGTGCTTCTGCAAATATGAACGAATTGCTTTGGATGGTTGAAGCGCATGTACAGTCAAAAGACTAAAATTTATGAATTCAATAAACACAAAAGACGGAACGCAGATTTATTTCAAAGACTGGGGTACTGGACAACCCATTGTCTTTAGCCACGGTTGGCCACTGAGTTCGGACGCGTTTGAGGACCAAATGTTTTTTTTGACCTCCCACGGTTACCGTTGTATCGCTCACGACCGCCGCGGCCACGGTCGTTCGAGCCAACCCTGGCACGGCAACGATATGGACACTTATGCCGATGATCTCGCAGAACTTGTAAAGGCGCTTGACCTCAAAGACGCAATTCACATCGGCCATTCCACGGGTGGCGGTGAAGTCGCGCGTTATATCGCCCGCCATGGAACAAAGCGGGTAGCCAAGGCGGCGTTGATTGGCGCGGTGCCGCCGCTGATGTTAAAGACCAAGGCGAATCCGGGCGGCTTGCTGATTGAAGTGTTTGACGGAATACGTGCCGGCGTCCTGGCCGACCGCTCGCAGTTTTTCAAAGATCTCACGATGCCCTTTTACGGTTACAACCGCCCTGGGGCGAAGGTTTCCGAAGGAGTGCGCAACTCGTTTTGGCTGCAGGGGATGATGGCGAGTTTTCCTGCCTCCTATTTCTGCATCAAAGCATTTTCGGAGACTGACCAAACTGAAGACTTAAAGAAAATTGACGTGCCGACGTTGATTCTTCACGGTGACGACGACCAAATCGTGCCGATCGCCGACTCGGCGATGCTGTCGGCCAAGCTGGTCAAGAAGTCGACTTTGAAGGTTTACAAAGGCGCTCCTCACGGCATGTGCACGACGCACAAAGACTTGGTCAACGCCGACCTGTTGGACTTCATCAAATCCTGAGGAGCGTTTGGATAAACTCAAAATTAAATTATGAACAGATGATTTCTATATTCCCCAACCTATCCTTGTGAAATGAAAACCGTCCGAAACGCCAATGTGCTTGGAGGTTTTGTCCGGGCAGGCAGGAAAACAACATGGGTCATATTTAGTATTGTAATCGTTGTTGGCTTGTTCGCGGTCTGGCTAATTGGCAATTCGCTTTTCAAGCTGGGTGACAGGTTTACTCGAGCTGCAAAACATAAGCGGCATAAGCAGAATCTGAAAGTGCGACATGGAAAAGAGGGAATAAACCGGCGAGCTTTTCACACTATCATTTGGGCCGCCACGTTTTTCACTTTGAGAACCGCCCAGGCGCAGACATCACCGACGAATTCTGCAACCGACAAGGTCCCGGCGTTGAAGGCTTCAAATACGAATATCTGGCCAAACGGCATCGGTGAAGGATTTAAGCCTGGAACCCAATCCATTAGTTTCGATGCCGGAGCCGGCTATGGGGTTAAAATATTTGGTGGCAGGGTAAGCCATGATCTGGCCTTAGCCGACATTTGTTACGGTTACATGTTTGGCCCGGTGGAAGGGGAGGACCACTGGTATCGAGGCAGCTGGGAGGTGCGGGGCGAATTATTTAGTGGCGGGCAATTTTCTCCAACGGCTGAAGTATTGGCGGGGCTCGCTCCTCACCTGCGGTATAATTTTGCGACAGGCACTCGTTGGATACCCTATGTTGATACGGGTGCCGGATTGGCTGCAACAAGCATAGGGCCGCCGGACCTCTCGCATACTTTCGAATTTAATCTTCAAGCGGCCACGGGCATCCGCTGGTTCATCAGGGACAATTTCGCACTAAGCCTTGAAGCCCGCTATTTACACATGTCCTGTGGCGGCATTGATCGGCCGAACCTGGGATTAAACAATGTGAATGGAATGGTGGGGATCAGTTGGTTCTTCTGAATATGAAATCAATCACTCCGCTCCAAACATGAAACTCCAATCTCGCCTGCTCCGCCTTATTACTCTAGCCTGTTTCGCGGCTAACACCCTCTTGGCACAATCGGTGTCGCCGGCCTCAATCCATCCACCGCCACCGTCCACCAACTCGGTGTTGGATTCTGGCGCCATTGTCCTGCCACAACCGCTGCGCGACCCGATCGAACCCTTCAATCGCGCAGTTTGGAGTTTCAACGTGGGACTTATGACCTCGGTGATCAAGCCGGTCTCAAGGGGCTATCGTTTCGTGGTGCCCAAGCCGGTGCGTCAAGGGATCGGTAATGCCGGTCGAAACCTGACCTTTCCAGTCCGCTTCATCAATGAATTGCTGCAAGGAAATTTCAACGCAATGGGCGATGAAACCGCACGTTGTCTTTGTAATACGACTGTTGGTATTGGCGGCCTTTTCGATATCGCCACGCGTGCAAATATACCCAAACGAGACGCCGATTTTGGACAGACTTTCCAAAAATGGGGCTGCCAGCCTGGTATATTTCTCATGTTGCCATTTTTGGGGCCGAGCGATGTTCGTGATGGCTCCGGCCTGGTGGCCGATTACGCCGCCAATCCGCTGTCTTATTTTTCCCCATATTGCTACATCGGTTCAGGCGTCGCAGCCAACAATCTCAGCGATTCAGTGGACGATTATGTCCGCTTCAGCCAAACCGAGGCTGATTCGTATTCAATCCTGCAATACGCGTGGACATTCACACATGTGAACCGTCAGGTTGATCTTCGTTTGATTGGAAGCCAGGACCCGGCATCGCTGGAAACGCTTCAATCTTTCTTTTTCACTTGCAAGAACCCTGAGTTTCTAGAGAGAGGAAAGACGCAATCAGTCCTGATTCCTGCCACCGGCAAGAAGCTGGATTTCACCTTCTGGCTTCAACCGGGAACTGCGCCCGTTGTTTATCTAGTTCCAGGATTCGGCGCTCATCGTCTATCTGGAAACGTACTGGCGTTGGCGGAATTGCTTGTCTCGAACAAGTTTTCCGTTGTCACCGTCAGCAGCACGTATCATCCCGAATTTATGGAGCACGCGTCCACATCAGACCTTCCCGCTTATCCACCCCTCGATGTGAACGATTTGCACCATGCTTTAACTGAAATAGATCGCCATTTGGACGCGACGTATGCGCATCGTCTTGGCGCGCGGGCATTGATGGGATACTCCATGGGGGCGTTTCAATCTTTGTTTATCGCCGCGACCGAAGCTACAAATTCATCGTCGTTGATTCATTTTCAACGTTATGTTGCCATCGATTCACCGGTTCGTTTGCGATATGCCGCCACGAATCTGGATAAATTTTACCGGGCGCCACTTGCCTGGCCCGCCGAAGAGCGCACCACTGACATTGATAATACGCTCCTGAAAGTCGCCACCTTGATTGAGAACCCACCAGCACCGGGAACTGTCTTACCGTTCAATGCCATTGAGAGCAAGTTTCTGATCGGGCTCACTTTTCGCTTAACGATGCGCGACATCATTTTTAGCAGCCAGTCCCGCCACAACCAGGGGTTGTTGCAACTGCCGATCAAAAACTCAAGGAGGCGCGCTGTCTACGACGAAATTATGAAATATTCTTTCCGGGATTATATAGACAAATTCGCGACACCTTATGACGGGACTCTCGGCATTGATTTGGCAAACCTGAACGTCTTAAGGCGGGGCACGGACCTGACTACCTATACAGCAGAATTACAGGCCAATCCCGACATCCGGCTTGTATTGAACCGGAACGATATTTTTCTAGCCGAAGCTGACATCGCATGGGTCGAGTCCACCTTTGCTCCATCCCAACTGACACTATTCCCGGACGGAGGCCATTTGGGAAACTTGAGTCAACCGGCTGTCCAACAAGCCATTTTGCAGGCGCTCAACGGGTTGAGTTTGCCGCCGGCAAAGCCAGCTAAACAAATGGTGCAGGGTTCGTGTAATAGAAGCGGAATCTAATTTTTACAACCAAAGGAAACACGTATGAATGGCTCGAACAAGAAACAAGCGATAAAGACCGGCGACTCCAGTGGACCACTTCGCACGACAACTCCTGTTGCCCGGGGGAAGCGTTGGTGTTCCGCGGGTTTGATTGTCCCAATGTTATTGGGTGCAACCGCAATTATAATTTATCTGCTGCGATCTGAGATCGGTGAAAAATATGAAGGTTTTGGCGTGGCGCTCTGCGCTATTGCCTGCGGTTTGCTTCTCGTCAGACACTTCCTTGGTCTGTTGGCGGAGGAGGACAAATTGGATGAAGAACAACTTAATGCAAACCCCGCGACAGACTTGCCTTCGGAACCAAATCCCTTGAGCACAAATGAATCTGACGGCACCACCGAAGGAGGAAGCACAAAATATTAAATGACGAAAGTAAAATTTATGATCAATAAAGAAATGGAACAATCGACCCTCAATACGAGGAATAAATCCTCCTTCTGGCATCGCGCATTTAGCCGCCGCCTTCGGCGAAAGGCCTGGATTATATGAGGTTTTTTGGTGAAGACATTAAAGCGCAGAAAGTGGAGATGTTGAAAGGCGTCCGCGTGTTTCGCGAGCTTTCCCGCAAGGAAATTCTGGAAGTGGAATTGCTCCTTCACCAGCGTACTTACGAACAGGGGGAAATTGTTTTTGAGGAAGGCGATCCGGGGCATGGAATTTTTATCATCCTCAGCGGAAAGTTGCGCGCCGATCCGAATTGCGAATTGCTGAAAGAGGCGAATCTGGAATTTGGCCCGGGCGAATTGATTGGCGAATTATCTTTGTTCAATGAATCACCGCGCATTGCCACAGTTGTGGCAGTTGAGCGCACTGTAGTGGTGGCATTATTTCAAGCCGAGTTTTCTTCGCTGCTGATCAAAAACAAAAGCATCGGTGTAAAAGTATTGGTCGAAATTGCGCGAACACTCAGCCATCGGGCGCGGCAGTTATTGCTGGGCGAGAAGCACGTCCCGAGCTTATGAAGACTTTTCCACAGCCAGGCGTGCTGACGTTGTTGGCATCCATCGTGATCACCTGCCTGCTACTCTTTTTGTTTCAGAAAATGATCTGGTTCGTCGTGCCGTTTTTGCTGGCGTTGATGCTTTGCTATTGCCTCCGGCCCGCCGTAAGTTTCCTGATGGTTCGCGGAATGAGCCACGAAGCCGCCGCAAGCGCTGTCTGGCTTCTCCTTCAAATCACCGCGGTGGTAGCGCTCATCGCCGGCGCATTTTGGGCTATGGCAGAAGCAGGTGCCTGGCGTGGCGACTTTAGCCATTATGTTTCCGGCGGACAAAATTTGATCGTTAATTCAATCGCATTGATTGAAAAAAAGGTCCCGCCACTTCAGGAAATGAACTTAAGCGCACAAGCCGAACAATGGCTGGGGCAATCCAGTGACCGTTTCATCGAAAAGAACTTGTTGCCACTTACCCTGTTGGCGCTCAAATGGTTGCCATCCATATTGCTCGTGCCCTATTTGGCATATTTTATGTTGATTGACGCCGGGCGGCTGAAGAAATATCTCATTAAGAGCGTGCCCAACGCCTTTTTTGAAAGAGCACTCCTGCTCTTCTCACGACTGGATGAGAGCCTGCAAAGCTATTTCCAGGGATTACTCCAACTCACATTGCTGGACGCGTTTTTTTTGGCGCTTGGGTTGGCTGCTTTGGGAATTCATCACGCCATCTGGCTGGGCTTGGTCACTGCCATGCTGGCGTGGATTCCTTATATCGGTTCACTTTTCGGGGCGATCCTGGTTGTGATAATCGCAGCCACGGATTTTCCTGAAAAGGCCGGAGTGGCATACGCATGTCTCGCCTTATTCGCCGGCGTTCGGATACTTGACGATTTGGTTTTTTTGCCATTGACCATCGGCCGCAAACTTCATTTCCATCCTGTGTTGAGTGTATTGATGTTGTTTCTCGGAGCGACTGTCGCCGGGACCACCGGATTGGTGTTGGTCCTGCCGTTGTTTGGAGTTGTGGCGGTGGTGAGCGAGTCAGTGGCGCAGGTAATCAATGACCCTAAATTGAAAGCGAGGTATAAGGTGTCCCGACAGCTCGCAGTTGTTGCGGTTTCAAAATCTCTCCAATGAGAGAACGGCAAATCTCTCTATGGTCTGGAGTAGATTTCACACTATTGAAATATTTCATGACCCGCCTGACGACTGATAGTTTTGGGCTTGGGACTGATCTTGGTTTTGATTAAACTTACAACGCAAAAATGCAATGAGAATTCAGCCATGCGGTTGAACATAACCAATTTATGGTGGAGGCAATGGCGAATAAAAGTCTGGCTTTGTTCCGCGGGTTTCTTGTTTTTTTTATTCCAATACCCGTTATGCGGCCAGAACGTTGCCCCTCCAGCGCCAGATAAGCCTTGGGCGCCGCCGACATTGGACGAATATGAGCGGGAATTGTCACAAATGGGCCGGGAAAATTCCAACGCGGTCCCCATTGATCTCGAAAAAACCTACGATTTGCCGGAACTGATTGATATCGCAGAACGCAGCCACCCCGAAACACGAGTCGCCTGGGAACAGGCGCGTGCTGAAGCGAGAGCCATCGGTTTAAGCGAAAGCGCCTATTATCCCCATTTAGCTGCACTGGCGAGTGAAGACTTTGCTCATCAGCTAACCGCCTTGAGTACTGTCTTTCCCGCGAACGGAATTGAAGAAAACACGGGCGTGGACTTGGATTGGCTTCTCTTTGATTTTGGCGGTCGAAAGGCAACGGTTGCCGAAGCGAGGCAGGAACTGATGCTTGCGAATGTGAACTTCAATGCTACTCATCAGAAGATCGTTTTTAACGTGACCGAAAGCTTTTATGGCTATAACACCTCGCGCCAGCAGGTAGAAGCAGCGCAAAGCACTTTGCAGGCAGCCCAGACCGTTGCCGAAGCTTCCGAGGCACGTTTCGATAACGGCTTGGGAACTACGCAGGATGTGCTGCAGGCCGAACAGGAATTGGCCCAGGCGGATTATGACCTTGAAGCTTCCCAAGGCGCCCTTAGTGACGCGCAAGTGACGTTGGTGCATGCGCTGGGAGTTTTTCCTACAGTGCAAATCCATGTAGTTGGAATTCCCGAAAAACCCGTCCCGGATAATCTGGATGAGTCTTTGGACGATTTAGTTGACCGCGCGCTTTCCCAGCGCCCGGATCTGCTTGCCAAACTGGCCAGTCTAAAGGCCAGCCAGGCGGCCGTCCACAAGGCCCGCGCGGCTTACTATCCCCAAATTTCTCTCGATGCCGGTGCCGGTTGGTCGAAACTGGATGTCAATGCCTACAATTCGCCATACGTAGGGAACAGCAAGCCCGTTTATAGTGCCGGATTGGCGATCGAATTCCCAATTTTTGACGGGTTTGCGCGCCGAAATAATCTTCGTTCTGCCGAATCGCAGCTCAAAGCGGCGGAGAGTGACCTTGCCAATAGCCGTGACACCGCTGTGGAACAGGTTATGACCACTTACATTGATTTGAAGACTGCGTTGCGGAAACAGGATGCGGCGGAAGTCCTGCTATCAGCGGCGCAAACGGCCTTTGATGCGTCGTTGGACTCTTATAAACATGGGTTGGGAACCTATGTAGATGTAGAAGTTGCCCAGCGTAACCTTGCCGACGCCCGAACGACTCTGGTTGACGCGCGTTCAGCCATTTACACCAGCAGAATCGCCCTGGCCCTCAGTGTTGGCGATCTGGCAAAGCCAGGACCAGCAATCTCAGCCTCACAAAATTAATGAAATCTGCAAAGTTCAAATTCATTTGGTTGCCGCTTGGACTGATATTGACAGGCTGCGGAGCCGACGGTCATTCACCGACGGTCGACATTCTGGGCTCATATTTTCCAGCATGGATCATCTGTATCGTGCTTGGGCTGGCGCTCACGTTAATCACGCGCCAAATTCTCATTGGCTTTAAGATCAATACCCACTTGCAGCCAGCCCCATTAGTATACATTTGCCTGCTGGTTTTTTTCACAATGATCCTTTGGCTTGCGTTTTTCAAAAACTAAACCTATGCCTGACCCAACCCCTCAAGATACTGCAACAACTCCTCCCCCCGCCGAAAAAAGAGCACCGAAGGATGCCGGAGAATGGCGCAAACCGGCAGGCCAGATCATTAGCATCTTCGTTATTCTGATCGCCTGTGTGCTGGTGCTTTTCGTTTGGGATATTATTGAGCATCACCCCCGCACGGATGATGCCATTGCGGAGGCAAACGTTATTGGGGTCACGCCGCGCGTCAGCGGCCAAATCATTAAACTGAATGTGCAAGACAATCAGGAAGTGAAAGAAGGGGACATCCTGTTCGAGATCGACCCGGCCGATTACCAGCTTCAATTGGATAATGCCCAGGCCGCGCTGGCCTCTCTGGATCAACAGATTGAAGTAGCCCGTTCACAGGATGAGAACCTGAGATACCAGGTGAAAGCGGCTGAGGCGGGTGTCGCTCAGGCGCAAGCGCAGGAAAAGCAGGCTAGTGATACCCTCGAAAGACTCAAACCGCTGTTGACTAAAGGCTTCGCAACGGCGGACGATGTTGACCGGGCGGAAACTGCCGTAAAAGTTGCCCAGGCCGCGCTGGCGACAGAAGAGCAGCAATTGAACCAGGCCAAGACCAGCCTGAGCAGTCTGGCAACCCTTCAAGCCCAACGTTCCGGTGCGGTTGCCGCAGTCAATCTGGCCAAGCTCAATCTCTCCTATTGTAAAGTTGCAGCGCAATTTCCCGGCAAAGTCATCAATCTTAATTTATCCATCGGCGCCTATGCCAGCGTTGGCGTCCCGGTCTTTTCGTTGCTTGATTTGCGACACTGGTACGTCATCGCGAATTTCCGTGAAGGAGAGCTTCGTCATATTTCCAATGGTTCTCAGGTGGATGTTTATCTGATGTCTGCGCCCAGTCGTCGATTTATCGGCAAAGTGCAGGGTATTGGGTGGGCTGTGCAATCGGCCGACGAAATCGATATCAACTCCGGGGTCCCCTCGGTGCCGCGCGAGTTGAATTGGGTTCATATCGCCCAGCGGTTTCCCGTCCGTATTGAAGTTGAAAATGCTGACCCTGAATTATTTCGCATCGGGGAATCTGCCGTGGCCATCATCAAATGAGTTCCTTTGCTTTCGCATGGCTGAAAAATTTCCGTCCGGCATGGCTGATATGGCTAAGCCGTGAACTGGCTCCTTTTCCCGGCCGTAAAGCCATGACCATAAGGATGGTGGTAACGGTCGTGATCGTAACCATTATTTCCCTGGCCTTGCAGGTCCCTCAGTTGGCGTATTCAGCATATTTTTGCTTTTTTATCACCAAGGAAAACCGGGTGCTTACGCTGTTCACCGGTGCGCTGGCGATTTTTGGCGTTACTGTGGCCACAATTATCAATCTCCTGCTTTATGTCTGGACATTTGATTATCCGGAACTGCGAATACCCATCATGGCGTGCTTCATCTTTTGCGCTATGTTTTTGTCGCGAACCTTTGTCATCGGGCTGCTGGGATTCGGTATTGGTTTCGTGAGTGCCTTTATGTTCATAATCGGTGAATCCTCGCCGGATACCGAGACTCTGGTCCGCAACGAACTGTGGTTATGGGTTGCTATCGTCTATCCCATTGCCTTGACCATATTTATTAATCAACTGCTGTTGCCGACCGACCCCTGGACGATGCTGGTCCGGTCCCTCAAACTTCGTTTGGATGCGGCTTCAACTGCTTTGAATCGTGTCGTCAAAGAGCATTCGGTGGGTGGTCAAGCCAGCCAAACGCTGCTGAATTTAGCGACCCATGGTTGCACACAAATGCTGGGGCTCCTGCATTTCGCGGAAATGCAGGACCCACTGCTGAAGCGTCGACATCCGTTTCTCGTGGAAACCATTTCCGCTGCTTCACACGTGGTCACCGCCACAGCATCATTGGAATTTAGGGAACCGCAGGTTCTTTCTGCGGGTGATATTCTTCATGTCAAAACATTGTTAACTGAAATTGAGGAACTTAAGGCTTTCTTACCTGAAAAAGAAAGGGTTCTATCTTCACGCAAAACGCCGTTGCCACGTCCTGCGCTCTCACAACTGCGTGAACTGCAGTTCGCCGTTGAATCATTTCGCGACACTATGATTCGGGGTGCTTCCGACTATTCATCCACCAACGTCGCAGAATCAAAAAAGTCATTGTTTAGTCCTGATGCCTTTACCAACCCAGCTTACATAAAATTCGCCTTGAAAGTTACCTTCTCTGCCATGATATGTTACATACTATATAGCGCGCTTGATTG